>MDSW01057732.1_pt1 | contig 16189 bp, 15 predicted proteins | sample 811171 | NCBI WGS metagenome assembly MDSW01 (sample SAMN05326641, study PRJNA326480) | marine metagenome | isolation source: seawater | place: Atlantic Ocean: North West | collected 2012
ATCCTCCAACAAGGAAAGTAAGTATTTGTGCTACGTTCATACTTTTACCATTGACGAGGTATTAATTAAAGAGTGTTTATTTTTGATATAATCAAATATATATCTTTGTATATCTGCAAATCATTTTCTATTTTATACAGTACTTTCTTCTTTGGGAATTAGGCCAAAAATACTCATCAAACAAGGTAGTAAAATTATACTAGAAACTAGTGCTAAAAGTATTGCAATTACGAATACCTGGCCGAATAATCTGAGAGGCAAGAGAGAACTTAGATTGAGGACTGCAAATCCTCCTGCAGTAGTAAATGCTGCAGCCATCATGGCTCTTCCTGTGGTTGCATTAGTTATTGAAATCCAATTTACTATTCCTGCATTTGGGTCGTGCTCAATCTCTTCATCTAATCTAGTAACAAAATGAACTGCATAATCTACTCCAAGGCCTAACGTTAATGCTCCTATGGTCACTGTTTGTGAGTTTAATTGATATCCAAACCACCCCATTAATCCATAGACCCAAATAACAACAATTGAAAGTGGTAACCACATTACAAATCCTTTCAAAATTCCTCTTTGAGATGTTTTTTCTCTAGAAATATTGATTCCCAATAACATTACCAAGATAATACCAGCTACAATTCCAGTTGACGCTACAGCAGATTTTGCTACATCTTCACTAACTTGTGCCAATATTAACCCTCTACCAGAAACACTTGCTTCTCCTTCTTCATTAAGTGAATTATCTAATTCAGTAACAAAATCAACTGTCTTTTGCCAATCTAAGGTTGGTGCTTGGAAACTAATCACAGTTTGTTTGAAATCTCCTCTTAAATATCTAAATGTCAAATCTTGATTAGCATCTACCCAATCTTGTAATGATAACCATTCTGGATTTGTAGTATCTAATGAATCTAATATTTCTCTTAATTCAGAATCTCTTGCAGATTCTAATTCTAGAACTTCCCAGACACCTGTTTGATCTGTTATACTAGGGTCTGCATCTAAAACTGACATCGAATTTAGATACGCATCCTTTCCTTCTTCACTAAAGACTTCTACATTCAATACAACATATAGGGGAGGCTGATTTTGTCCAGAAAATTCATCACTTAAAATTAAGAAATTGGCAACTACTGGAATATCTTCATCCAGTTGATCTCTAAAATCAAAACCGATCTCAAGTTGGGTTATTCCTGCACCTACGGGCAAAGAAAGTAACAACGCAGCAACTACCACAGTCATTGGGTTGAGAGCCTGCTCACCTGACCATATTGAGAATTTACTTTTCTCTACTTTAACAGATTTAGCAACAGTAATTTTTTGAGGTTTGAGAACTGTGAGTAATGCTGGCAATGCAGTTATTGATAATAAATAGATGAAAAATAATCCAACTGCGATTACTGTCCCAAAGACAACTAAGAAATTCTGCGAAGATAATCTGAAACTTAAAAATCCAACCATATCTGTGAAAATTGCCACAACTAAAGCAGCAGAAGTAAGCATTGTTCCAGTTTTAAGTGCCTTTATTCTTGCTTCTTTAGAGAAATCAGCCATCGTTTCTTTTCCTTCAGAATCCATATTGACTAATTCTTCACGATAGCGTAACACTACGTGCAGGCCATAATCCACACCTATTGCTAGAAGTAATATCGGGATACTATTCATTGCAGCATTGAATTCTAATTTTAGAACTCCCGATACTCCATAAGTAGCTCCTATTGCTAATAAAGTTAAGAAAATAACAATACTAGTATCTCTGACACTTCTAAATTGCCTCCATAAAATTATTCCTAAAATTACAACAGATGCACTTGTTAGCATTCCAATCTCTGCTCCAACATTTCCTGCTTGTTCTTCAGCAAATCTAGAAAAACTGAATACTGTTAATTCATCATTTTCAGAATATTCAATATTAATAGAATTAATTAAACTAGTTTCTAAGTCAACAGTCATATCACTAACCAAAACAGAAACTTCTGTCTCTAATTCAACTTCATGTAGTGAAGGTTTCGTATCGATGGCTACAGTTATCAGAGCCATATTAGCTAATGTCCAAGGATCATCTCTAGATTCTGTAGGGAACATACTCATCATTGAACTTTTCATATCTAAATTCTGTAGTGCATTCAATGGTGATAAAGCACCCATCAGTTGACCCTGTAAAGGTGCAATAGTCATATTTTGCTCTATGGCCCTACCATCTGTCAATCCAGATACCATTGCAATCAAATTATTTATTGTATCAGCATTATTATCTCCAGAATCCATTCTTGCTTGCCATTCACTTGGAGTTCCTCTGACAGAACTAGTCTCACTCCATTGGTTTAGAACTGTAGAATCAGGATAATCTACAGATGGAATACTTGTTATTGCAGCCATTGCTGTTCCAACTGCTGAACTCAAGTTTTCATCATCAGACATTACAACATTCATCAGAGCAGCCTCAACTCCACTTGACCAAGTATCTGATCCAGGATCTTGTATTTGTTGCCAGAACATTACCGAACTAGCAGGACCTGAATTTGGAGATCCCCCAAATAAACCATAATGGAATGGTACTAATTCTTCATATCCAAGCATTTGTGATTCTACATTTGCAAGCATTATCCATGTTGACTCTTCTTCTAAATCTCCATCAAATTTTACAATTGATCTAACTAAATCCAAATCAACATTGTAAGTATCTTCTACTTCATATAATAGTGAAGTAGTATCATTTTCTGGCCAAAATGCATCTTCAGAATTATCAAAAACTATGTATTGAGCAAATGAAGATAATACAAAAATACCAATAATGGCTATTGCAATAACAGTTTTTGGCTTATCTACAGAAATTTCACTTAGTTTATCAAACGGATTGTTCATGCTATTGCCCCTTGGGTTTTTATTACCTTTAATGCTTTTTTGACATGTCCAGTAACTCCTAATTGACTGGTATGTGCAAAGGCAATAGTGCCCTCCGGGTCTATTACGAATGTAACTCTTGCGCGAAGAAATCCAAAATCTTTCTTCAATTTTAGTTCTTTTGCAAACACTCCGCCCTTATCACTCAGAAGAGAATATTGTAATCGATATCTTTGCTTAAATCTTTTATGAGATTTTACCGAATCAGATGAAACACCGTAAAGTGATATTCCTTGTTCTAAAAATTGGTCATACCTATCTCTAAATGAACAAGATTGTAATGTACATCCTGGCGATTCATCTTTAGGATAAAAAAACATTACCGTCCATTTTCCCTCAATATCTGAAGCATTAACTGATTTTCCTTCATCATCCAAACAATCAAAATTAGGTATTTTAGTCCCCACTAAATACTCATGGGAATCTACCAATTATTCATCTCCATTTTCCTAATGAATCTTGTAAGGCCGGTTCTAAATTTTCATGCGTAAATTCATATCCGATTTCTTGGAGTCTTTTGGGGATAACTCTTTGACTATCCAAAGTTAACTTTACCCCCATTTCTCCAAACATTATTTTCATCATAAATCCAGGTAATGGTGCAAATGCTGGCCGCCTCAAAACTTTTCCAAGAGTTTTCGCAAATGCTTTTTGTCTAACAGGATTTGGCGCTGTGAGATTGTACGCACCTTCAGTATCTTCCTTCATCATGAGATGATACATAGAATATATTTGGTCATCCATTGAAATCCACGACATAAATTGTTTTCCTCCTCCAATGGGACCTCCTCCTCCCATTTTTGCTGGTAAAAGCATTTTACCTAACGCTCCACCAACTGCAGAGATTACAATTCCTGTTCTGGTATGAATAGTCCTAATCCCGGCATTCCTAGCAGAATCAGCACTTTTTTCCCATTTTCCACAAATATCAGTAAGATAATCATCACCTATACTAGTATCCTCATCTACAATATCTTCTCCTCTATTTCCGTAGTATCCTATTGCACTTGCCACCATGAATAAATCTGGTTTACTATCTAATTTAGCTAAAGTATCACTCAATAATGTAGTACTGTCTACTCTACTATCTCTAATTGCTGCCTTTCTTTTTTTACTCCATCGCTTGTCACCTATTCCTACGCCACCTAGGTGAATTACTATATCGAAACCTTCTATTTCGCTAGAGTTAATTTTTCCTTCGGAAGGATGCCATGAAATCTCCTTTTTATTAGGATCTGATTCTCTCCTGACCAATCTCCAAACATCATGATTACCGGTATCTAAGAAAGCGACTAATTGTGTGCCTATCAAACCAGAAGAACCAGCAATTAATATTTTCTTCCTATTTATGTGTTTAAACTTAATATGATTGTCCATATCTCTCTTTAATCTATATTCTCTTGCTTTGAACATTGAAGATATTCTTCCAGTTACTAAAGAACCACCTAGCACCTTGTCTACCAACATTCCTAATGGTCCAAAAGGAACACTATATGTTACATCATCAACTACTGTTGTAACCCCGTCAACTTCAGTCAAGAAATGATCATGATTCCATTTCCAAAACGGTCCTTTGACCATTGTATCTGCAAAATATGCTTTATTATCAGCCGGTTTCTCGTATCCAGTGTGTTCTGCAACCCATGTCATTTTGAAGAAAGGAGCACCAGGTGCTGGAAATCTAAATACTCTTTGTGAACCTACTTCCAGAGAATCATCTGCTCTAACTTCCTCTGCAACCTCCCATGGAGGCATTAATCTTCTAAATGATCCTTCGTGTTCAAACCAATCAAATGTTGACTCTACATCAGCATTAACTATTGTTTCATGTTTATAATTTGTTGGCATCCTATAGCCTCTGTATTTCTTTTGGTAGAGGGGCATTTTCTGACCACCTGTCAATATAGTTATTCAATTTTAATTTTCTTTTTGCACTCTCAGTAGTCATATAACGTACTTTTCCGAATACTGGTCTTTCTGGACCCCAAGCTCTATCATGACGGCCTAGGACCCAAAAAATTCCCGTATATGAGTTCGGATCTCTACCATCTAAAGCCCATCTATCATTAATCTTAATCATCCAATCAGCCGCAGTATTAGGGTCAGGTGCCCATTCTAAGATTTTCTTTCCCCAAACCATTCTCATATAATTGTGTATTAAGCCCGTTCTTAGTAATTCTCTTTGTGCAGCATTCCAAACTTCATCATCTGTTCGAGCATTTTCTACATCATCAAATGTATATGGCTTACGTTCATCTTCAGCATGTTCTTGAAGTGATTTTTTTGCCCAATTTGGTATAGAATCTATTGATTTATGGTCTCTTCTGTAATGAGCAAAATTAAATCCTAATTCTCTCCATGTGATGATTTGATCCAAGAATGATTCTTCACTCTCAGACAATCCCCACCATCCAGATCTAGTGCCTTTACCCATATCTTCGAAGCAAGTCATATCATATGTCCAATTACTTCTTTTGAAGAGCTCAACAACAACTTCTATTGTTGAAATATGGCCAAAGTGAAACCATGGCGAAAGAGTACTCACTGCAGGATTCTCGGTATTATTTCTATCTGTAGAATATCTTTTAAGATTGATTTCAAGGAATATTTCCATTCTTTTTAATGCTTCAAATCTTCCGCCTTTCATGTTAGTTACTGGTTTTACTTCATGATCTATATTCAACGGTAACATTGCTTCTTGTGATATTTTTCCTGGCTCTCCTACTCTCCATAGCCATTCTAGAGGAGTAAATTTTACTTCAACCGCCGCGAATAATGACGCCATTTCTTTTCTATCAAATCTAAGATTTACTGTGACCCCGTCCATTGAATTTTTTTGCGGTAAATTCAACAGTGCATCGGCCATACTCTTTTGAACATGTTTTCTAAATGAATATGCAGTCATATGTTCTTTTCCAGCCCAAGCCATCGGAAGAATTCCATTTGAGTCAGCAGCTTCTGTTCTCACTTCACAAATTTTAGCCGCTCTTTCCATTACGGTTCTTGGTAAATAAGTAGGATAATCATCAGTGATTACCGAACATGCATGGCTAGATAATTTTGCAAGAAGTCTATTACCCGAATCCTTATGCGTTTCTACCCAAGGAAGATAAGTTATATTATTTTCTTCGAATACCTTGATATTATCTAATATTCCTTGAACAGAGAATGCTAAAATTCTTTCATTTGCCCAGTCATGTCTTATAGACATACATTCTACAACTAAAACCGGTTTCTCCAGTTCCATTGCCAATTCTACTGCCCTGTCCATACCTGCGTTGTAGTGGAATCTTCTGGCAGATGTCATCCAATACAGGATATAGTCACCAGAAGATTTGATAGGCATCTCATTCAGAGAGCGTATTCGTGATGTTTTTGTTGTTACTATGCTCACTCGGATGCCTCTACAAAAGTTGGCTTGTGTCTTATCAGATATAAGTAGGTGTTTTCAAATGTGTAATAAAATTAGCAAAAATACAGATACTAATAAACATCTATTCATAAGTACAATCACGATTAAGCAAGTATGACCCTACAAGTAGACACACAAGCTGAACCAGTAGATATTGAAGCCGATGCAATGCTCCCTACAGAGCATGGAAACTTCAGAATTAGAGTCACAGTCGACTCAACCGGAAAGGAACACTCATTACTCTACGCAGGCGATCTCAATTCCGTAGAAGCACCGTTAATTAGAATTCATTCTGAGTGTTTGACTGGAGACGCTTTTGGCTCTATGAAATGTGACTGCGGCCCTCAATTACAACTCTCAATGAAGAAAATTCAAGAAGAAGGAGTAGGAGCAATATTGTATCTAAGGCAGGAAGGACGCGACATTGGTTTACATTCCAAGATTCAAGCGTATGCTTTGCAAGATGAGGGATATGATACTTTAGACGCTAACCTAGCTCTTGGCTTGCCTGCAGATGCTAGAGACTACAAGATTGCCGCTGATATGCTTAAAGAAATGAAAATAGAGAGAGTTAGAATGATGACAAATAATCCTCTCAAGATAAAAGGACTAGAAAACAATGGCATTTCAGTAAGTAAGAGATTTTCCCATATTAGCGGAATTTCTGCGAACAATATAGATTACTTAACAACCAAGAAGAATAGAATGGGGCACATGCTCTAAAAAACGATTAGGTTTTAATCTATAAACATGGGAGAGTTAATTATGTCGTCTTTAATTGGTTCCACTGCTTCAGGATTTACTTTGAATACTAGTGAAGGAGAAGTCTTTTCATTGTCAGATTTAGACGGCCAGTGGAAGGTATTATTTTTCTATGCAAAAGATGGTTCTCCAACTTGTAAGAGAGGATGTTTATCATTCAAAGACCAGTATGATTTATTTCGCTCTCTAACTCCCCCTGTAGAAGTTGTCGGAATCAGTCAAGATACAGTAGAACAACATAAAGAATTTAAAGAAGAATTAAAACTGCCCTTCACCTTACTCTCCGATCCTGATAGAAAGGTTGCTTTAGATTTCGGTGTAGCAAATCATTTAGGTTTATTTCCAGCAAAATCATCCTTTTTGTTAGGTCCAGATAATACTATACATCATGTTTATGACTGGCTGTTCAGACCTAGGACCCATGTAGCAAAAATTCTCTCTGCAATGAGTAAAATTACAGACGGAGAAAGATTTGCATGAATTGGAATACACTTTTGATTGATGCTGGCTTATCCGAAAGAGAAACAGAAGCAGTTATTGCACTATCCGCCAAACCTAATCTTAAGGCTAGTGAGTTGGCTAAAGAGCTCGGTACTACTAGGTTAGATGCATATAATTCTCTTGAACGCCTCCAAAGTAGTGGATTAGTTACAGTAACAGTTGATAGGCCAATGAAATTTTCGAGTCCACCTCTGAAAAATGTTTTAGAACATTTAATTAACATTAGAAAAGAACAATTAAAGAAAATTGAACAAGGATATAAGGATATCAAAGAAGGAAAGACACAAGATATCGAAGAAGAAATAAATCTTGATTTAGAAATAGAACCAAAGTTTGCAGTGCTAAAAGAAAGAGTACATATATTTTCCAAAATGGAAAAAATGGCAATGGAATCTGAACACTCATTAATCCTTACTCTAGGTAAATTTGGAATACTACATTTGTGCAGAAGTACGGCATTAGCAGAAGTAAATAAAGCAGCCCAAAGAGGTGTTGAAGTAAAAGTAATGGCACAATTAGATCGCCGTACTATCAGATTTTTTTCAGAACTAGATCCAGCAGTAGAAGTTCGCCACAGTGATGATTTAGAATCACAAGGAACGGTAATGGACCAGTTAGAAGCAATTCAATACCTAAATACCGAAGAAAATCCCGTCGGTCGAGGTAAAACAGATGCGGCTCTTCTCATCCAATCAATGCCATTTGCTGAATCACAAAGAAATTTAATCGAAAGTATTTGGGAAGAAGCAATACCCTTTGAATTAGCATCAAAAAGATTCACAGAAGAAAGAATAGTAGATCCATTAAGACTTACTTTAGATGGAGGATCTTTCTTAGATCGTATCAGAGATGTATTACAAATCTCTGAAGAGTTACCTGAATCTGATACGCCCTTCAATCTTGATGCTTTCATGGCATCTGGTTTAGAGATAAGTGATGCAAGGAAAAAATTAGGTTCTGGCGGAATTTCAAGTCTCAGTACTTTCGGCATCGATATCGGCTCGCTTCTTCGTCAGGTAGGAAATCGAATTGGAGAAGAACTGGCATTCAGTCTGAGGAAAATTGATGGTCATGTAGAATTTCTAAGTGAAATGATGGATTGGTATGAATACGCAGGCCTTGGAGAACTAAGTTATGACGCAGATCCCACTTTTCACATTAAAGTTCATCTATTGCCAGATATAGAAAATTCAGATGAACTACCATTGTGGGAACTTGATGATGGCATAATTGAAGGTACTTTATTGAGCAGATATTCTTCAATGAAAGAAGTCACAATAGAAAGAATTCAATCATCGGAAAATAAAGATGAATTCTGTAGATATAATTTAGTATTGTCCGATGAAGGTTAATTAAAAATGTCTTTTTTATTACAGTAACAATACTATGGTGGACAATTATGAGATTATTTACCTTCTCTCGTTTCATGTACCAAATATTAAGAAAGAGACCAGCAAACTTGAAATGGATTCAGAATCAGGGACTTTTGGCGGTTAAACTTTCTCAAATTTTTGCACTTAGGCCAGACCTTCTGTCTATAGAGAAGTGTAAACAATTACAAACATTGTATGGACAAGCCTCTACAATACCGTCTGAAGATGTTCATTCAATACTGAAACTAAAAGCTCCTATGGAATTTCATGAATCTATTGAATGGTTTGATGAAGAACCATTGGCAGCCGCTTCAGTTGGTCAAGTTCATCGAGCGCGTCTTAAAACTGGAGAAGAAGTTGTTGTAAAAATAATTAAAGCTAATCATAAGTCAAAATTCAAAAAAGATGTTCATAGGATGAAAAGATGGTTAAAAATCCTAATTCTATTTTCTCCTAAACTAAGGAAAGTGGGTAATCCTATTGCATTATTAAATCACGTAGAAGATTATACATTGAGGGAATTAGATTTGAATAATGAAATTAAGGGTGGTAATAGACTAAAACAAATCCAATTAGATCTTTCAAAAGATTTTCCAATGCCAAGATTAAAATTTCCTAAATATTGGGATAATTTATCTAATGAAGATGTTCTAGTCTCTGAATTTATTGATGGCAAAACACTGGAAGAAGGAATTAGGTCACAATCTTTAGAATGGGATTACTTGATTGAATTATTCAGAATTCATGGAGCCTACATGTTTGGTGTAGGAACTTTTCATGGAGACCTCCATCCGGGAAATTGTATAATCAATAAAGAAGGTAATTTTGTTTTCATTGATAATGGTGCCATATGTGACGCACCAAGAAATATCAGTATCTCACTATTTAATTTCTTTGAAAATTTATCAAACAATGATAAAGATGATGCGTATGAGGCATTACTAAATCTTGCAGATAATCGTCCTTCAGATAAAAAAATAGAGAAATTTAAGAAAAATATGGAGTCCATTTATGATGGATTTGAAGATAGATCAGTAGGGGAACAGAGCTTAACTGAAGTAATGATGAAGACAGTCAGGGCTGCTGTAGAAGATGCAGGTGCTGATTTTGGAGAAGAAGCGTTCCCGATTATCCGATCTCTAATGTATATGGATGGACTAGTAATAAGGACACATCCAGATGTTAAATTAATCCTTGAAATGGGCCCATCTTTGGATGAATTTAGAGAAGGATTAGGTTTAGGTAAGGAAGTGATAGTATGAATGAAAATAAAGTTGTGTGGATAATTGGGGCTACTGGTGGAATTGGCAGATGTATTGTCTCTAATTTAAAAAACGAAGATTGGACAGTTGTTGGAAGCGCAAGAGATGAAACAAATCTCGAAAACCTTTCTAATGAAATGGGAATCAAAATACATCCAGTAGATGCAAGAAATAATTCAGACATGCAAGAAATAGCCAATTCAATTAAGGAAGAGTATGGCAGGATTGATGCTGTAGTTCTGGCAGTTGGAACAATATTTCTACGTCCTACACATGCCACTTCTTCAGAACAATTTATGGAGACTGTAGAGCAAAATCTACTTACTGCACATAATGTAATCAACTCCACTGCTAAAATAATGATGAAAGAAAAAAGGGGACGTATTATTTTGTTCTCATCAGCAGCTGCAAGTATAGGTATGCCAAATCATGGAGCAATTAGTGCTTCGAAAGCTGGATTAGAAGGTTTGGCTAGGGCTACTGCTTCAGAATACGCAAAAAGAGGCATTAGAATCAATGTTGTATCTCCAGGACTAACCGATACTCCACTAGCCTCCAAGATTTTATCTTCTGATTCTGCAAGAGAAATTAGTAACAGTAAGAATCCGTCGGGAAGAATTGGATTAGCTTCAGAAGTAGGTGATGTAGCTTCATGGTTAGTAAGTCAAGCTCCGGACTGGATTACTGGAGAAGTAATACATGTTGATGGTGGACTTTCAAATATCAAATAATACTCGATATTACATTATTACATTTTACTATAAAACAGAATATTCATCTAAATTCACCCTACTAGAAGAACCCGAGATACCATCCAGCCACATAAAAAAAGGGAATTAAAGGAAGTAAATAGAATAATACTGGTTTCAACCAATCTCTCCACCACCACCTTTTATCTAAATGACCTAAAGTGCCTTCATAGACACCTTCAACAACAATTGCAGCTATATCACTCTCACCGGTAGCCATGACCTTGGAGATATACTATTAGAATTTCAATGATTCCCAATCTAATTACTGTTAATCACTTTCAATATTATTGAATATACTAACATTTATTTCTCTAATATCTATTTCACAATATTCTCCAAAATCTATATTGAAATCACTTAAAAGCATATTTTCAGTAGATAATCTATGTAATTTTTTAACTTCATTCCCCAGAGATGTCAACATTCGACGAATCTCTCTTTTTTTACCCTCATCAATTGTTATTTCCATACTAAATTCTTTGATATTGGATAATATTGCCGACCTAGTAATATATTCTTCAACAATTACACCATTATCTTTAACTGATATTTGTACACCATTTTTTATTGAATTAATTTGTTCTTTTGTTATCGATTCAGTGGTTTCAATATAGTATGTTTTTTTAATATTATTTTCTGGATTTGTAATCTTATGAACTAACTTACCATCTGTTGTCACCAATAAGAAACCTGTAGTATTTTCATCTAATCGACCTACAGTTATTAGTGATTTATATACAGTTGCAGACGTTTCATCACGGAACAATTCATAAACTGATTTCTTGGCTAATTTTTTTTCTTGTGAATTCAATCTTGAACAAATAAAGCCTAATGGCTTATTTAATAAAAAATAACTTTCTTTTTGTGGAAGTTTTATTATTTTATTATCATAAATAACTTTTTTTTTATTCGGGTTAAATTCATAACTCATATTTTTAATAATAACTCCATTTATTGTGATTTTCCCTTCCCAAATTGATTCTTTGACTTTAGCTTTAGATGTGAAGATACCACTCTTGGATAGAAATTGATGCAATCTAATTTTCATAACTCTTCAATATTTGAGTCTAAGTATTATTGGTTATTAGGTGTTCCTCTAACTAATATTAGATTTAATGCCAAACCTATTGGCATTAACATCACCCCAAAAAATACTGAAGTAACAATTATCCATTTCTCAGCCTTAGCATGCATGCATCTTTTCCAAATCCATCTTGTGACAAATATATCACCAGCGACCATGTGAGCCCATGCAGCAGACGCACCCGCTTTTGTACCTAGTAAATCAGCTAAACCCTGTAAAGCATTTGTTGGATCCATAGAGTCTTTGGCCAATTCAATAAGTCCCGAAACATCTGAAAATGAGATTAAAAACCATATTGCAATAGGCCCAATAAAAAACCAAGGGCCCTGCATTAGTTGTTGAGTTCTTTCATGTTCGGGATATATCATCATAGCAATCCAGAATGGTCCAACCCACATAGTGGATAAAAAGAAAGATAAATCATACAAATCCATATTAAAACCTCAATTAAGTATACTTTTGATTTCTTCAACAATTTCTTCTGTAGCCCAGTAAGTATTTGATATCCATGTTAATTTTCCTGTTGAATCCATTATTTGTAGAGTTGGCGTAGACGGATTTCCGAATGCATCATAAATTGAGTATTCACTTACTAATCTAGTGTCCAAGTCTATCAATGGTGTATTTTCAGACGGCATAACAAGTGGCCAAGAGACTGGATTTGATGCATTGTCTCCATAAACACTTTCTAGAGATGAGGGATTTTCGAATGAGGCATATCTGTGGATGCTTAGAACTGATGTGTTACTGATATTTCCATCATTTACTTCTTTTGCTATTACATCAGTCCAATCATGACAACCTCTACAATTTGCTGCTACCCAAATTAGTAAAACAGAATTATTAGAAACGTAGTCTTCTAAATCTAGATTAGAGTTATTTTCATCTCCCATTAATGGGGAAGTAAATGACATTCTCTCAGGAGCGGATGATTGTATAATTTCTTCTTCATCTTTTAACTGACTTTCTTCTATACAACCCCCAAGAGATGTTAAAATGAGTAAAAAAACTATGAACATTGTTTTTTTCATTATTGAACCACCATTTTAGACTTTATTTTAGGCTTCTTGATATCTTCAAACCAAGTTTCTACACCATTCCAGTCTGGTTCAATACCTAAATCAGCACAGATTAGTTTGGCACTTATTCTGCCACTCTCAAATATAGTTGGTAGACCACTTCCTGGATGCGTACCTCCACCAACTAAGAAAAGGTCATTCAATTCTTCAAATCTATTTTGCGGCCTTCTCCAAAGCATTTGATCCAACCCGTGCGCAAGATTGAAAACAGCACCTTTGTAGATATCTCGAGAACCCCAATCATCTGGAGTAACGATAGTCTCTGATACAATGTGCTCTTTCAAATCATCATATCCTAACTTTTTCATTGTCTCAAGTACTACGTCCTTGTAATCATGTTTTATTTCTTCCCAATCAATTGATTCATGTACATTAGAAACTGGAACGAGTACATAGATAGTAGAATGACCTTCAGGGGCCATTGAGGGATCTGTTAAGCAAGCATTTTGAACATATAGCGATGGATCGTCCCATGTAATCTTGTTCTCCGTAACGTCTTTTAGGTTGGTATGATAATCTTTAGATGCATATATTTGGTGATGATCCAAATCATATTTTTTATCTACTCCAAGATAAAGCATAAACGTAGAGCAAGAATAAGATTTTTCATCTAATTTCTTGTTGGACCATCTTTTTCTTAATTTATCGGGAATCAATTCTTTCATTCCTGTTGCAAAATCTACATTCATCACATATTTTTTGGCAGTGTAAGTATCTTTTGCAGTTTTAACTCCTATTATTTCTTTACCTTCAAAAAGACACTCTTCAACAGGCTCATTCAAACAAATATCTACTCCTAGTTCTTCTGCTAATACTCCCATTCTCTCAGTTACTGTCCCTAATCCTCCTTTTGCGTGATAAATACCATATTCTAATTCTAAAAATGATAATATTGTGAATAGACTGGGAGCTTGAAACGGAGACATTCCTAGGTATTTAGTTTGAAAACTCATAGCAAGTTGCATCCTGTCATCGTCAAAGAACTTAGATAAATCTGATGCGACACTTCTCCACGGCCTCAATACTTTGGCCACTCTCAATGCCCTCTTGTTAGCGAGATTAGTCCAACCTGTCCAAGGAGAATTTAAACAATTTTTAGATAATTTGAGTTTCTCTCGATTATCTAATACATATTTCCTAAAACCTTCTGCATCTTTTTCTCCGCACAATTCTTGTATTTGAGTTACCATGTATTCAATATCGGTGCTTGCGTTCAATGAGCCACCTTCTCCAAATACTAGTCTATAATTTGGATCTATTTTTATCAGATTTAATTCTTCATGAGCATCTTTTCCTATTGCTTGAAATATTTCTTCTATGATTTCAGTGTAGTGAAAGAAAGTAGGCCCGTTATCGTACCGAAAACCATCTTTTTCTATTACCTTCGTTCGGCCTCCGACAGTACCTGTTTTCTCGATTATTTTAACATTAAGTCCCGCCTTGGCAAGTAACAACGAACATGCAAGTCCTCCAGGGCCTGCTCCCACTATTATTACGTCTGATTCACTGTTAGCCATAGTATCAAACCCATTGAATTGCTTAGCACTTATAATCAATCGTTTTCATTTTTTGAAATAGATAGATTTGTTATTCAGTAGGATATTATCAATTTTTATTAATTAACTAACTGTGGTTTTAAACATTCATATAAAAGGGGTAAGTGGTGCAGGGGGATTCATGTTTAACTCTAAAGTTATGATGGCCTTGCTAATGACCGCTAGTCTTGTAATGTCGCCGATAGTGGCCGCAGAAGATGCCGAAGATATCCCGACCACCGCGATGGGTACGACGGTTCATGACTCTTTAGTAGCAGCATTAAGCCATGCAGGACTTGTCGCAACATTGTCAGGTGAAGGACCGTTTACTGTATTCGCTCCAACTGATGATGCTTTTGCAGCAGCAGGGATAGATCTAACATCTTTCGACACAGAAGAAAAGAATGCTACATTAATCGATATCCTAACTTACCACGTAGTACTAGGACAATACTTGTCCACAGATTTATCAGATGGAATGACAGCAACTGCGTACAACGGCGATGACCTTACTTTCACTGTTTCAGCAGATGCAGTGACCGTATCTGGAGCTACAGTAACAAGTGCGGATGTAATGGCTTCAAATGGAGTAATCCATGTAATAGACACAGTATTGATGCCACCAGCAGATCTAGTTGACATTCCATCCACGGCGATATCAACAGGAATTCACACTTCTTTAGTGGCCGCATTAACAGCAGCTGATCTAGTATCAGCTCTACAAGCAGACGGACCATTCACAGTGTTTGCACCTACAGATGCAGCATTCACAGCAGCAGGAATCGACTTAGATTCCTACGATACAGCTGAAGAAATAGCAACTCTGGCTGACATACTAACCTACCACGTAGTTGTAGGACAATACTTGTCCACAGACCTAACAGACGGAATGACAGCAACTGCATTGAATGGCGATGACCTAACTTTCACTGTCTCAACAGATGCAGTAACAGTTTCCGGAGCTACAGTAACAGGCGCAGATGTAATGACTTCAAATGGAGTAATCCATGTAATTGATGCAGTATTGATGCCACCAGTAGATCCACCAACTCTTCCCGAAGGATGTGATTATCTCGTAGGAATTGATGATACAGGATATGCATTTGATCACACATCCCTTGAAATAGCAGTAGGAGAAACTGTATGCTGGATATGGACAGATTCAGGAATGGCTCATAACGTTGCAGAAACTGCTAGTGCAGAAGACACCATGAGACTAGTTGGCGGACTCTACAGCGGCGCTGCAGAAACAACTGTAGACTACAGAGTCACATTTGATGCAGACGAGACCTTTACCTACATCTGTGAACCACATGCCTCAATGAATATGAATGGGGTTGTAGTAGTAGGAACGGGAGTAGAAGCCGTCCAGACTCCGGAGCCTGTGGATGACTCTGATGCAACACCTGGATTCGGAGCTTCATTACTTGTTTTAGCAGTAATTGGTGCGGTTCTAGTAACAACACAAAGAAGAAAGTTAGATTAAGCGCCTAACTTGACCTCTATCCAACCATCAAGTTCTCTCGCC
>MDSW01049999.1_pt1 | contig 16183 bp, 10 predicted proteins | sample 811171 | NCBI WGS metagenome assembly MDSW01 (sample SAMN05326641, study PRJNA326480) | marine metagenome | isolation source: seawater | place: Atlantic Ocean: North West | collected 2012
AATCCTTATATTTATATTAAAAGAACAATGTATCATAAGTAGTTTAATAAATTACGTTCTCAATTTTGAAACTTAAACCGAATTACTTTTTGCTACTTATGTTGACTAGCATGCCAATGTTAGCAAGTTCTATTGCTGTATCTAATAAAATCTTAGAGGGTAAGAATATTGAATCTATTATGTATGTGGGCAATAGTTTCTTTTATTACAACAATAGTCTTCATAATCATGTAAGTTCAATTATAAAAAATCATACTTCCAATAAAACACTAAGACAGCGTTCAATTACGATCAATGGATCATCTCTTTCTTGGCATCCTTTGGAAGCCTATTTAAGTAATAAAAATATTGGAAGTTTTACTATAGATACAGCTAACGATAATAAATATATGCAAGTAAAAGATACCTCAATCGATGCAATTATATTTATGGACTGTAGTCTTTGCCCAATTCACCCAAAGACAAAAAAAGAATTTCATAAGAATGTTGCTAAATATGCAAAAACTATAAGGTCGAGAGGGATTGAGCCAATTCTTTTTATGTCATGGCCATATAAAAATAAACCATCTATGATCACACAATTAAGGGAAGAATTTTTTAAAGCAGCAAACACCAACAACATACTTTTGATACCAGTGGGCGAAGCATTTTATGCCTTCGAAAGAAAATATCCAGAGATAAACCTTTATATAGATGATTTTAGACATCCTTCAAATGAAGGTACTTATCTTGCTGCGTCAGTAATATTTGCAAGTTTATTTAATTTAGAAGTTACTGGGACCAAAGGAATGAAAGGAATTGATGCTGATGTTGCGCATAAAATTCATCAAATGGCCGACTTAACAGTTAAAAGTTTTTTTAATTAAATGTTAAAAATTTATTTTCTTGTTATTCGCCATAAACTATACGATTACAAGCTATTATAAAATGGGTCTAAGGGCTCATAGAAATATATTGAATTTGATTGACTTTATGGCATTTTTGTCACAGAATTGTCAAAATTATGGGATAGCTGCATGCGTAGCTATATTTACAAAGGAAAGGGGATATTATGAAAAACAAACTTTTTTTATTGTTTGGGTTGTTTGCTGTAACTGCATTTGCACAAGACTCCAGCAGCGATGCTGATGTCGAGCAAGTTGTTGAAGCTGAAGAAATAACTATTATAGGTTCAAGAATTAAATCAAAAACTACTTTTGATAGTCCGGTTCCAGTAACAATTGTTACAGGCGAAGACTTTGAAAATAGATTATTTGACTATGCTTCTTCTGCGGTTACTCGTTTACCATCAGCAGCCGGCGCTGAAAGTGGACCCAACGGAAGCCAGGCTATTAATAACTTAAGACTTGGTTCACAAAGAACTCTAGTAACTGTTAATGGAAATAGATTTGTTTCCTCAAATGGTTATGGCGGTGGTCAAGTTGACGTTAACAATATCCCAACCATGCTAATTGATAGAGTTGAAGTTATTAATATTGGTGGTGCTGCTGTATATGGTTCTGACGCAGTCGCTGGTGTTGTGAACTATATTCTTAAGGATGACTTTGAAGGATTCAAATTTCAATACAACCATAACAACTATTTTGAAGACGTATCTTTACAAAGAGGTTACAAAATGCTCTTTGGTGGAAACTTTATGGATGGTAGAGGTAATGTCACTGTTTCATTAGACTACACAGATAATGGAAGAAAAGTAAGATTTAATGAACTTCCCAGAGAAGTTGTCTGTAGAGAATTTGGACAAGACACAAACGGTGCAGTTCCCGGACAATCTTTTATTTATCCAGATTGTGAAGGTTTTACATATTTCGGCATTAGCCCTAACGGAAGTGTTACTTTAGGCGATGTGCTTAACACACCAGGTGCTTTTGGATTACCACCAAACAGAGGAAGAACTTCAGGATGGCCTGGAACACCTCAAACTGACTACGTTGGTTTTGATGAGCAAGGTAATTTAAAAGTTAACAAGCAAGGTATTCCTACTGACGGTGTTCTCAGATATAGAGGCGGAGACGGAATGAACTTTGGTTATCCTCATAGTCCAACAGTTGTTATTGAGCCAATTGAAAAATACAATTTTGTTCAAACTGGTCGATTTGACGTTACACCAAGAATGAGAGTTTCTGGTTCAGTTTATTTAACATCATATGAAGCTGAAGATGCTTCTGGAAACCAAGGTTTTTACACAACTGGATTATTTGGATCCCCTTCAAATACACTTATTGTTGAATGTACTAACCCTTACTTAAGTGCTGCTGACTCAGCTGAGCTTTGTGCTAATTGGTCTACAGGAACAAACTCATATGGCAACAAAACTTTCCAAATGAGTAAAGCGTGGGGCCCATACGTAAACTCCCTTGGTGGTGAGGACGTTGATACTGTTGATAACAGAGTATTCAATCTTAGAGTTGAAGGTGATTTTGATATCGGTGATAGAACTTTTGATTACAACTTTGGAGTTACTGACGGTGTCTCAAGAAGGGTTAACTCAAGAGGTGATATCATCAAAGCTCGACTTTTCGCTGCAATTGATGCTGTACTTCTATCAGATGGAACCATTGATTGTAGATATAATCAACTTGGTGCTGCTGGATATACAACTCAAGAGTACTTTAAAGATCCTTACATGCAGCCTGGCGGAACAGCTGACCCATCATATTTTGTGTTGGGTGAGCCAGGAGACTGTGTTCCTTTAAGTCCTTTTGGTGATGGTTCGCAAATCTCAGATGCGGCTCTTAATTATGTTGGAGGAAGTGTATCAACCAGAACAAATACTAACCAAAACTATAATTTTGGATATATCTCTGGTCCTGTAGCTGATCTTCCAGCTGGTGAGCTTTCTGTCCTTGTTGGTTATGAAGAAAGAACAGAAAAGTATAAGTTCAAAGATTCTTTATTTGATGAGGCTTACATTGGCGATGGTTCTGGTGGTATGACCGAATTAGAAGGTAAATTTTCTACTTCAGATACTTATATGGAAGTAATAGCTCCGTTGGTATCCCCTGACATGAATATTCCATTTGTTGAGGAGTTAACACTCTCTGGAGCATACAGAGAAATGGATCATAGTGTGTCTGGAGAAGACAACGTTGACAGTTTATCTTTGGTATGGAGACTTAATTCTGCTTTGGGTATAAGGTATAACGTACAAAATACCGTTAGATCGCCTGCTATTGGAGAGGCTTTCCAACCTCAATATATTTATAGCTACATTATTGATGATCCATGTGATGCTTCAAATATAAATACAGGTCCTGCACCAGAAAATAGAGCAGCAAACTGTGCAAAATTAGGAAATCCTGCTGGTTGGCTTTCACAAGCTGAAACAGCTTCAATATTTGTTTACGGTGGAGGAAATCCAAACCTATTAACAGAAAAATCAGAATCTTTTAACTATGGTTTAATTTATACACCAACTAATTTGCCATTCACTAATATCGAGATTCCAGGTAACTTGAGCGTTGCTTTAGACTACATAGAAGTAGATCTTACAGATGCAATCATCGAGCTTAATCCTGATCAGGTGATGTCAGCTTGTTATGATGCAAATCCATCATCATATCCTAACTCATTCTGTGGACAAATCACTCGAAATGCAGATAACCAAATGTCTGGGTTTGCTCCTGGAACAATTGGTGTGCAAGGTGGAACTTCTAATGGATCTGCATATGACTATCAAGGCTATATTGTTGAACTTGCATATGACATAGATCTTGAAGACCTATTTGGCATGGGCGTAGGTACTTTTGGATATAACCTAAAGGGCTATCAAGAGAAAAAAGATGCTTTCCAAGCAACCGCTGCATCTCCAATTGTTGATGAAACTGGATCTATTGGTAAGCCAGAAACAAGATACTTACATACTTGGGATTGGTCTTATGATGATTGGTATGTCTATGTAGACGGAGTTTATACTGATGGAGGTCTTACTGACTTTTATTGGGACAAGGAAGCTTTCCCAGATAAGTACGTATTTATGAATGATGACGGAACTGCAAGTGACAGAATTCTTCCCCATTCATATGATGGATACTGGAGCTTTAGTGGCGGTGTCGTATACGATTACAACGAAAATGTTTCTGCTGTAGTTCGTGTAACAAACTTAAACGACGAGCAATGTAGTAGTGACAATGAGTGCTACTTCCCAGGATATTATGTCCCTCGTACATTTAGCTTTGGTTTCAGATATCAGTATTAATACCTTATATTAATATCAAAGGGGTCCAATGGACCCCTTTTTTTTAATTTATGATTTCGAAAAAAAAATCTAAGCCGCATTCAAAAACCAAATCATATTCTTTGCTAATCTTAATTTTCACCTCTGTAAAATTATATGCAGCACCCATTATTCTTCCTAGCGCTCCTGGAATCGAATCCATTGAAATCGATGAGAAGAAAGCAATTGCGATAGCAGATACTAGCTATAGCACGCATGACGTTCATTTTTTACAAATGATGATTTTGCATCACGAGCAGGCAATAATTCTATCTAAATTAGTTCCATCAAGAACAAATACAGAAAATATAGTTGATCTTGCATCAAGGATAGATTCATCTCAAGAGGATGAGATTTTATTTATGAATAGCTGGTTAGATGAAAGAGGCGAGAAATCGACTGGATTTCATAATCATGACAACAAGATGATGAATATGTCAGGCATGGCATCTGATGAGGATATTGCAAGATTAGAAGGTTTAGATGGAGTTGAGTTTGATAGGCTCTTTTTAAAATTAATGATTAATCATCACGATGGAGCAATAGAGATGGTTGATGAATTAAGGGATCAAGCAGGAACCGCATATGACCCAGTTTTAAATGAATTTATATCTGATTTAACCAATGACCAGGCTATTGAAATTGAGCGAATGAATAATTTGCTTATAAATCTGTCTACAGACCCTAGAGCAAATTTGTCAGCAGGTTTGTATCATGCTGATGAGGCAATTCTTTATTTAGAAAAACTTGTCAGTTTAAAAAAACCATCTGGCTTTTATGATCCATCTAACCCCCAGGATCTTAGACCTCAAGACACAACGTCAAATGACTTTGATGACCCTGATAAACCTAAGTCAATCGAAGAAAAATCTCGCAATAATAGATATCCTTTGCTCAGTTTCTCAAATACTGATATTGCTTTTAAAGATAACATTTTAATAGCTGGAAGTTACCACGGTTTTAATATCTATGAATTGGACGTAAATGGAATTCCTGTATTGAAATCATCAATCATATGTCCTGGTGGTCAGGGAGATGTTTCAATTATTGGAGATTTATTAATCATGTCAGTTGAGCAAAATAGAGGAAGAATAGATTGCGGTTTGCAGGGCGTAACTTCAGAACCTTCTGATGAACGCTTCAGAGGCATTAGGATTTTTGATATTTCTAATTTACTTAAACCAAAACAAGTTGGCCTCGTTCAAACCTGCAGAGGCTCGCATACTCATTCAGTTGTTTCATCTAACTTTAATGACGACAAAATAATTATTTATAACTCAGGCACCTCAAGTGTCAGGGATCAAGAAGAATTAGAAACTTGTTTTGAGGATATACCTGGAGATAATAGAACAGCACTATTTAGAATTGATATTATAGAAATTCCAATTAAAAACCCAGAGCTATCAAAGATAGTTAGCAGTCCAACAGTTTTTGCTGATGATGATAATGGAGTTATAGCTGGGCTTTGGCGTGGGGGAGATCATGGAGATAATACTCAAAGCACATCTAGAACAGATCAATGTCATGATATTACAGTTTTTCCTTCCCAAAATCTTGCTGCAGGAGCTTGTTCTGGAAATGGCATTTTATTTGATATTTCAGATCCCTATAATCCCGTCAGGCTGGATGTGGTTACTGATGAGGGTTTTGCCTATTGGCATTCTGCTACTTTTAACAATGATGGAAGTAAGGTAGTTTTTACAGATGAGTGGGGTGGTGGAGGAAGACCAAGATGCAGAGCTTGGGATCCACTAAATTGGGGTGCCAATGCCATTTATGATGTCGTTGATAATGAATTAATCTTTAAAAGTCATTATAAGATGCCAGCTCCTCAAAAAGAATCAGAAAATTGTGTTGCTCACAATGGATCAATTATACCAATTAAAGGTAAAGATATTTTTGTTCAGGCTTGGTATCAAGGTGGCATATCAGTAATGGATTTTACTGACTCTTCAAATCCTAAAGAAATTGGCTATTTTGATAGAGGGCCTATTGATGACAAAAATCTTATTACTGGTGGTTTTTGGTCAGTATATTTTTATAAAGGAAAAATTTATGCAACAGAAATTGTGAGAGGCTTAGATGTATTTGAGTTAGTCGAAAGCCCATTTTTATCACAAGAAGAAATTGATGCAGCAGCTAATGCGTCTCCATTGTATGGGCCTATGAATGTTTTTAATCCCCAACAGCAATTTCCTATGGGTTGGCCATCCTCTGATTAAGCATGCAATTTGTAAAATTGTAAAGTAAACTTTACTAGAAACTTTTTAATCGTTAATTTGAATATGAAAATAAAACTTTTTTACACTGTCTTATTATCTTTAATGATGACTGGCACGCAACTAATGTCAGATGACTCAGTTAACAAAAGCTCATCAGATAAGAGAGAATATAGGATATTTAAACTAAAAAATGGCATAGACGTTATTACTGTGAGTGACCCAGACTTAGTTACTTCAGCCGCAACTTTGAGTGTTGGTGTTGGAGCATTCCAAGACCCCCAAGACGCTCAAGGAATTGCTCATTTCTTGGAGCATATGTTGTTTATGGGTTCAAAAAAATTTCCAGAACCTAACGAATACATGCAATTTATTCAAGAAAATGGTGGAGATACAAATGCATTTACAGCTGCTGAGCAGACTACATATTTATTTTCAATTAACAGCTCGAAATTTGAGCCAGCTTTAGATAGATTAAGCTCCTCTGTAAAAGATCCATTATTTGAGCCTTCAATGGTAGGTAAAGAAATTAATGCAGTGAATTCTGAGTGGTTATTAAGCAGGCAAGAGGATTCATTTATTCAGCAAAGAACTGCTAGTGTTACTGGGAATCCTGATCATCCAAGAACAAAATTAGGTGTTGGGAATAAAGATACTCTTTCTGATAGCGAAAAGGTGCTTTTAAGAAAATTGAATAATTTTTATAAGCAATACTATTCAGCAAATTTAATGAAGCTTGTTCTTGTAGGTAAACAAAGTTCAAAGGAATTAAAAAAATTAGCAACTAAGTATTTTGCTAAAATTAAAAATTTTGATGTTGAACGTCCAGTTACTTCTGTTTCTGCTTATCGCGATCAAGATTTAGGAAAAGATATTTTTATTAAAAGTAAGGTCAAATCTCCTGAGCTGGTCATTGAATTTTCAATTGATGATAATTCATCATTATGGCGATCAAAGCCAAATGAATATGTAGAAATGATTTTAAACTCACAAGAGACAAACGCATTGATGAGTTTTTTAAATGAAGAAGGCTATATTGAAAATGGCTTTGCAGATATAGATCCTAATGCATGGGGAGCAGATGGATCAGCGTTTATTTCATATACCTTAACGGATAAAGGCTTGGATAATAAAGATTTTATAATAGCTAATACTTTCCAATACATTGATTTGATTAAATCAGAAGGTATAAAACAAGAGTATTTCGACGAACTTGCAGGTATAAATCAGATTCAATTTGAGGATTATAGGGCGCCAGAGGCTTTAAGCTTAGCAGTTAATTTTGCTTTTAATATTTATGATGTCCCATTACAAAATCTTATTGATTATGCATATGTTACATCCGACTTTAAGCCAGATGCTATTGCAGATTTACTATCTCAAATGACAAAAAAATCAGCTAGGATCTATCACATAAGTCCTGATGAGGAAATTGATGAGGCACTGCAATATGCTGATGGTGGCTTTAGAGTTTCCAATATAGACCTTGAGACACAGTATTCTGAAAATTTATTTGTATCATTGAAGCTGCCAGAGCCACAAATAATTAACTTAGATGATGAAGAGGTTTTATTTACCTCAAGTGGTGATTATGACATTCCAAAAAGAATATTAAGTGAACAAGGCGTACAGGCTTTTCTCTCACATACTCAAAACTTCAAGGGTAGAGAAGGTGTTTTGATAATAAACCTAAAATCACCTGTTCCATCTAGTAGCGTAGAAAATCTTACTTATGCATTTATTTCAAATGCTGTATTTCGAAAAAAACATCGGCTAATTTTTCAAAGGGCATCTCAAAGAAATGGTATTAATATATTCTCAAGTTATGATACAGATGGCACCACATATTTTGGCTTGCTGGGAAGGACTTCAAATCAAATTAAATTCGCGACAAATTTGTTAAATAAATTTGCAAGTTTTGAATTCACAGAACGCGATTTAACCAATGCAGTTAAGGCCCTAAGAGATTCCTTTGACAGCATCTCTGAGCAAGGGCTATCTGCTCAATTAAATTATTATGCAGCAACAGCTACAAAACAAGGACCGTTTTTATATTCAAAAAAAGAAATTTCAGCAGCACTTGATAAGGCCTCTATAGAGGGTTTAAACAGATTTTATCAAGAATACTTGAATTCAATTTATGTTGATATTTTTTCTCATGGAATTGAGAAGCCAGACAAGATTATTAAATTTGCCAAAAATGTTAGAGAAATTCTTGGTCAAACAAATCAATTAGATCAATGGCGTTTAGTTGATGATTTTAAGGTCATGCCGGGTACTGGTAAGATTAAAAAGATTAGCACTCCAAAAAATGGTGTAGGCATAGCTGATATTTATATTTATCCCAAAAAGTCTTTAGAAGTAGAGGCTCAATTTGCAATGATAAATAAATTATACAGCCCATCATTTTTTAATGAATTGAGAACAAATCAACAACTTGGTTATGCTGTATTCAGTCTTGATTATGATATTCATGATTATCCTGCCATTGGAATGACAATAGTCAGTGATAATTCTGAATTACAAGATTTAAAGGAGAAAATGATGGACTTCCAGTATGGATTTGCAGCTGCATTAGAAAAAATTGATAACAAAACAATCAAAAATGTTAAAACAGCTCTTCTAGAAGACTTAACTCAAAAGCCAGAAAATATTTTTGTAGAAGTATCTCCTCTAATCGCTGATTGGGAAGAAGGTAATTATGACTTTGATACTCAAGAAAAAGTAGCAAGCTATATTTCAAATACTTCAAGAGATGATTTAATTAAATTAAATAACAGTTTTGTTGTTGACGGCGAATTTATGAATTTGACAGTTCAGATTCGCGGTAAAGATTTTCGTGATACTGCATTTTTTTCATGGGACGCATATTAGATAAAATTTAATGAAAATTGGAGTTCCAACAGAGGTAAAAAATAATGAGAGCAGAGTTGGCTTAACTCCTGATTCAGTTAAAACCCTGGTTGAGAAAGGTCATGAAGTAAAAATTCAGTCCAATGCAGGCGCTGCAATTGGTTTTTCTGACTCACTGTATCGTAAATCTGGTGCAATCATTCTTCAAAATGCTGAAGAGGTCTTTTGTGCCGCAGATTTAATTATAAAAGTTAAAGAGCCTGTTCAAGAAGAGCTTAAATTTTTAAGAGAAGACCTTACTTTATTTACATATCTTCATTTAGCAGGAAACTCTGCTCAGGCTAAAAAATTGCTTGAAACTGGTGTTACTGGTATAGCATACGAAACAGTAACTGCCTCAGATGGCTCACTGCCATTGTTGGCTCCAATGAGTGCAATTGCCGGACAATTAAGTTTGGTTGTTGGTTCATATCATCTTCTTAAGCCAAATAATGGAAGAGGCACATTAATAAGTAAGATTGATCCAAGAATAGTTACAGTGATTGGAGCTGGGGTTGCAGGCAAGGAAGCAATTGCTAAAGCTATATTAAATAATGCTGTAGTAAAAATTATTGATCTAGATGAATCTGTTTTAGATGACCTAAAAAAAATATATGGAAATGACAATATAGAATACATATTATCAACTCCTGACTCAATTCAAGATGCAATAAGCGTATCTGATCTTGTTATCGGCTCTGTTTACGAAGTTGGAAAAGAAGCTCCGAAGGTAATTAAAAAAAGTATGCTGCATAATATGGTTGAAGGAAGTGTGATGGTAGATATTTCTATTGATCAAGGGGGATGTTTTGAGACAAGCAAACCTACCAATCATGACGAACCAACTTTTATTTATGATGGGATTCTTCATTATTGTGTAACTAACATGCCAGGAGCTGTGCCATTAACTGCGTCTACTGCACTCAATAAAGCAACCCTACCATTTATCCTTGAAATAGCAGAAAAGGGAGTAACCAAAGCCTTAAATGAAAATAAATATTTATTTGATGGATTAAATATGCAAGATGGAAAAGTTATTCATCCAGGTGTAAAAGAGTCATTAGATATTTAAAATCTATTTAAAATATCCCACTGCATCTTTAGCAGTTTGAGGTAAGTATGCCAATCCGTGCTTTGAATCACCAATGCTTTCAAGCTTTTTTAAATTAGGTTTTGATTCAAAAGTAGCATCAAGCGTTATGTCAAATTTTCTTGATAAGTAATCCTCTTCATAAATGACGGGGACTTGATTTGCTAATTCATCAAGAATCCTCCATCTTAAAACAACTGGCATTGAGCTTCCGATAGTTTTATTGCTTCTAACCAATGAAACGTTGACCCCTATTGAGCTTAAAAAAGAAGCTAGATGAAGCTGGATGGTATCTGTTCCAAAGATGGCACAGTTACCATATTTTTCTTTTTTTAAATCTAATTTTATAGAATCTATTTCACCACCATTATTTTCAATAAATGGATTTAACCAAGATTGAACATTAATTGCATTAGGAATAGAGGAGGACGGCACTCCTCCCGAGGCGATAACAACATTTTGACAATCTGAAAATTTCTTTTCAATATCATCTAGTATGATTTCTTTATTTAAATGCACATCAATAAGTTTATTTTTAATAGAAGCTTGATAGTAATTTAATAATTTTCTATATGGCTCATATATTAATGATGCTCCAATTAAATTGCCCCCAATGAATTCTTGCTTTTCATATATTGATACATTTATATTTCTTTTTGCAGCCTGAAGTGAGAGCTCCAATCCAGCAGGACCAGCTCCAATGATGATAAGATTTTTTTTAGAATAATTCTTATCTTTTTTCCCTAAACCAACATCAGATACGCATACCATTTGTCCATTTAGAAAGATTCTACTTACGCATTCATAAGAGTACTGGCATGGTTTAATTTTATCTTGCTCATTATTTTTTAATTTATTTGGCAGATTGGGGTCTGCTAACAACTTTCTTCCCATAGCAAGAAAATTAAATTTTCCCTCAGATATGTATTTCTCCGCTTTTTCAGGCTCTATCCTCCCTACAGCTATAATTGGAATTTTTACGATATTTTTAATTAAGTTAGTTACCTTAATAAAACCTTCTTTTTTATGATTCAAAGGGGCTTTTGTGAAATCTGGGCCAGAGGTTGGATTTGCATAGCTGCTTACATGAATTGCATCTATTTTTGATTCTATATGTTTTGCAATTTTGCATACTTCACTCGAAGTTAGGCCATTTTTAATATTGATTTCTTCTCCATCAAGTCGAACAATTATTGGAAAGTTTCTAGGTACTTTTGTTCTTATTGCATCAATAATCTCATCTAAAAGTCTCATTCTATTTTTTAATGAGCCTCCATATTCATCTGTCCTAAGATTTGTTGCCTTAGAAAGAAAGCTTGAAATTATGTACCCATGTCCAGCATGTATTTCTATTCCATCAATACCTGCTTTAAATGCTCTTTCAGCAGCATCTTTAAATTGCTCAACTACCTTTTTGATGTCATCTAGATCCATAACTTTAAAGTTTCCTGCGCCCTTAAGATTTGATACAAACGCATTCATTTCTTCAGGAGTTAATTTTTCAACCATACTTTTTCCATGCTCGATATCTTTAGAAGACATTTCTTTTAACGATGGAACCAGAAATGGGACACCAATTGATGCGGCATATGCTGCTTTAGAGCCTCCATGTTTAATTTGAGCAATGACTTTGCAATCATTTTTATGCATCAAATTCACAAATTTCTTATATTTTTTAATTAAACTATCTGATGCAAGCGATAACTCTAATGGAGTAGCTTGTCCTGCTGGTCTGCTTACACCCACTGAACCAAGGATGATTCCTGCACATCCTCCTTTAGCCCTAGCTAGAAAATAACCTTCTTGTTTTTTTGAAATCGAACCATCTTTATTGCAAAGATTATCACCCATAGGAGCAAGTAAAATCCTATTTTTAAATTCAAGCTTATTAATTTTGAATGGAGAAAGTAATGATTTATATTGTTGGGTAGTTTTCATTTACGAGGAAAATTATGAATGATATTAATACTAAAATACAAGAAATTATTGATAAAGATGCAATAAGAGAACTTGTGAGTACCTATTGTAGAGCTGCTGATCGACATGATAATGAATTAATGCGAAGTCTTTACCATGAAGATGCATTTGATGATCATGGATCTTTTTTTAAAGGAAAGGCCATGGAGTTTATTGATATGTTGCCCGAGATTCAAAAACCAATGAGTATCCTTCACCATAATGTTACTACTCACAATATTAAACTTAATGGAGCTTATGCTGAAGGGGAGACATATATAATTGCATTTCATCAAGTTCAATCGGATTCCGGTGATTATGATGTATTAATTGGAGGAAGATATTTTGATAAATATGAAAAAAGAAATGATGAATGGAAGTTTTCTAGCAGAGCTGTTGATGCAGATTGGGCATATGTAGCAGATCCTTCACAAGTCAATTTAACGCATCCAATGATTGAAGGAGCTAATATAGGGACTCCAAATTCTAAAGATCCTTCCTATAATTATCTTAAAAATTTTAAAAGAGGAGAACGATAGCTAAATTTAAATTAATTGAGTTAGCTCCCTAAAGTGTTTTCTGCACAATACTTTATATGAATCATTGCCACCAATTTTTATCTGATCCCCATCCATTACAATTTTTCCATTATCATCCAACCTGACGACCATAATAGCTTTTCTTCCACAATAGCAAACTGTTTTTAATTCTATCAAGTTATCTGCAAGAGCAAGTAATTCAGAGCTTCCCTCAAAAAGATTCCCCTGAAAATCAGTGCGTATTCCATAACACATAGCTGGAATATTTAACTCATCGCTTACTTTGCATATTTGCCTAATTTGATCTCTTGAAAGAAATTGAACCTCATCAATTAAAATGCATTCAATTGATTTCTCCATTTGTTTTTGAGAAACGTAATTAAAAAAGTTGAAATCACTGTCAACTGATATTGCATCAGCTTTTAGTCCAATCCTTGAATGAATCTTTCCATTATTTTTTTCTGCATCAATTTTAGGAAGAAACAAGAGAGTCTGCATTCCACTTTCATGATAATTATAATTAGATTGAAGCAAAGCAGTGGATTTACCAGCATTCATGGTTGAGTAGAAAAAGTGAACTTTTGCCAAAGATCAGTTTTGCAATGGTTCAGAATAAAACTGACTTACCCATTTACGAAATTTATTAATCGGACCATCTCCATCGCAAAGAATTGGATCAGCAACATAGCTTTTATTGTCCCAAATAGGCATATCATCTAATACACCATTTGCTATCCCATCAATAATCGCCATTCCTAACTCATCTTCAATATCTTTTGATACTCTCATAGACCATCTTAGAATCGATTTTTTGTTATCAACAGGACATGAAGCATTTACCATGATGAATTCTCCACCATTGGGAGGTAGATTTACCATTTTCAGCCCAACGGTTCCCAAGCCCCATGATTCTCTAGTAAATGTTGTAGTGAACATTCCATGATCTTCAACTTTATGTTCTTCGGAAACGCTATCATTGTTTGGATCCATTAATGTTTCAGCAATTGTTTTTTTATAAATTCCTTCAGTTATAGCTTCTGTTTCAGGAAGGCTTGGAGATCCATGGACTTTAGGAAAGTGTGCTTGATCTACATCATTTTCTGCTATTTCTTGTAAAACAGTATTTATATTGTAATCATAATGATGAACTTTACCCCACTTTTCATCATCTCCATTAAAGCCCTCTATTACAGGAACCTCCCAAGCTGGCTCTTCTTTGTTGAGATGATGCCAGGCCCAAATAAATCCATTAACATCTACTACAGGATAGCTGAACATCTTTAAGTCTTTTGCAGATTCAGGAACGTTGCTGTCAGGAGAAATTTCAGCACAGGAGCCAGAAATATCCCATTTAATACCATGTTGAGGACAGGCAAGTGTTTCTCCCTCAACCTCACCACTCAATCCTAAGTTTATACCTGAATATCCACAATATGCATCTAGGACTCCAATTTTTCCAGATTCCGTTCTAAATGCAGCAACATCGCCTTCACAGAATTTGACTGATTCTACTTGTCCTTTTTCAAGCTCGTGACTTCTTAGTACACAAAACCAACCATCTGGCATTGGAAATGGAAACTCTTGTTTTGGCATTATTAATTCCTTAGTTTTTTATAAAATTTATAGTTTTTATTATATTTCCTTTAATAAGTTTTTAAAAACTCTTTTATATAATGATTTCATTATTAATAAATTCAATCAACATATTTTTTCATAAATGCATCTTTTTAAATTACGAGTTATATTATTGTTAAATATGTTTTATAAAATGTATTATTACAAAAAATAGGGAGAAGTTGTTATGTCAGAATTGAGATTTGTTAAAACACCGGAGCAGTTGATCGAGGCTGCTGAAAATAATTTAGAATTTTTTGATGCTAATATGCATGCAATCAAAGCTTGGTATAGAACGGAGCCAGGACTTATTGAGCAATTAATTCCATCGCCGCTTGAGCCTCATGCAGACCCAATGGTAAGGATTGTAATTTCAAGAGTTTTTGTAGATCTCAATGGTGGAATGGATTTCGGTGCAGCAACTTTTGGAGTTAACTGTATGTATAAGGGTAAAGAGGGTATCTATGAAATAACTATGCCAATGGAAGGTGAAGGTGTTGTTGTTGGCGGAAGAGAGACATATGGTGAACCAAAAAAAATAGCTGATGTAACTGCCTCAAAAGATGGAGATGATTGCTCAGCAACTGTTACACGTCATGGAATAACTTATCTTGAATTGAAAGGTAAAGCTACTGAATCGCTTGAGACTAGCTCTTTTACCGATGAGGTTTATTGCTTTAAAGTGTTCCCTTCATGCGAGCAGCATAAGCCGGTTGATCAAAATCCACTGTTAGTTAAGATTAATATGCATAGGACTCAATCAGTTCATATGAAACTTGATGGAGAAATTATTCTCAGAGAATCTCCTGTGGATCCCGTGATAGATTTACCTGTTAAAGAAATGGTTTCACTAACATGGGAAGAAGGAACTTCATCATCAAATGCTTCAGTGATGGAAGAGGTTGATGCCATGTCATATGTACCATTCATGCATTCAAGGTACGATTCTGCTTAGGAATAACTATGAAAGATTTTAATGGCAAGTTAGCTGTCGTAACTGGTGGAGCCTCTGGCGTAGGCTTTGCAATTGGTGAAGCTTTAGCAAAAGAAGGAGCCAAAGTAATTCTTACAGACATAGAAGAAGAAAGTCTTCAAAAATCTACTGCAATGCTAACTGATCAATCTCTTGATGTATGCTGTCATGTTGCTGATGTTTCTGATGCCAATTCTATGCACGAACTTGCAAGTTGGTGTCAAAGTGAGCATGGCCCTGTTCATTTGCTTTTTAATAATGCAGGTGTAGCTCCTGCAGAGCTTTTACCAATTTGGGAGACTAAACCCAATGATTGGCAATGGGCTTATGGGGTGAATGTCATGGGAGTTTTGCATGGGATTCAAGCATTTGTTCCTGGAATGTTAGCCCATGGCGATGATTCTAGAGTTATTAATACTTGTTCCGGCAATGGAGCATTTATAAACCTGCCCTCAACACCGATTTATACATCTTCGAAAGCTTCAGTTTCTAGTTTAACCGAAGTGCTTAAGTTACAACTTGATCAAGCTGAGGCTAATGTAAAAGTCTCAATTTTATTTCCAGGGCCACATACAGTGAGAACTAAACTTTTCTCAGCGGAGCGTAACCGACCAGAAGAACTTGCAAGAGATCCAGATGCACCTGAGCACCCAATTTCTTCTGTAGAAGATATGTTAGAAATGA
>MDSW01135723.1_pt1 | contig 16182 bp, 12 predicted proteins | sample 811171 | NCBI WGS metagenome assembly MDSW01 (sample SAMN05326641, study PRJNA326480) | marine metagenome | isolation source: seawater | place: Atlantic Ocean: North West | collected 2012
CCACTCATCATAGTTAAAATGCGAGTTTCTATATGGTTGGAAACCCGAGGGGTATGCAGATGTCCAAAGTGAAATATCCTTTCCGCCAATATGTGCGGCTGCCGACCATGCTGCTTTTCGCTTTTTACTATCACCTCCGACACGGTTCGTTACATAAACACCCCACCCGAGATAGGCGTTGTTAGGAGCCTCATTATAATTATTCTCCCACGCACCTTTTTTATGGTTATAGACGCGATCCGAACCTGGAATCATACTAAACCCGACGACGTCACCGATGACTGATGTGTCAGACGTACGTGCATTGGAACCTATATCTCCCCACCAGGTTAACATCGACCCAGTGCCAGCAAGAAACTGTTGAAACCCTGTGGTGCCAGGGTCTGCATTTATTTGATCAGCAGGATAAGCTCCATCAGTAGCAATTAAATCCATAACATCCTGAATAGCCTGAACCCAGCCAGGGTTATTTACCCGCGGCTTCATCGTGTCAACATCAAACAGAAACGCTGGATCGTCCGCATGCTTAACATAAGGACCAGCTCGATCGGTTAAGAAGTACATGCCAAAGCCACCCCAACCCTTTAACGGATCTAAAAACCCATGTGCAGGAAGACCAGTCAAAGGATCTGTCTTTCCAATAACATCTTTGGAAATTTGATTCACTTCTTGCCACGTTCTTGGTGGGTTTGCCCTACCGGTTATCGAGCCCGCACCAAAGTAGTCTTTTCTGTAACAGAAAGTATGGCAGTCACCATCGATATTAATTCTGTAGGCCTTCCCATCCCAGGTTCCAACCGGAGGTTGGAGATATCCTACAAGATCATCATACTCGATTTGATCTTTTACCCAGTCCGGCATTTCATTAAGCAACCCCTGACCTGCGGTGTCACCTTCAAAAGGTGCTCCCATTTCAATAATGTCAAAATCCACAGTTTTGGTGGCTATAGATTGTTGAAGCCTAGGGTTGTAATCGGCCTGAGCTAAATCTATCCAATTTATTTTGGCTCCCGTGTAGGCCTCCCAGGGTTTTAAAAATCCCCTGAAAAGGAAGTTATGTAGATTTTGGTTGTTTAAACCCATAAATGTTAATTCAACTCCCTTGAATTCACCTTCCGCGACACGCTCTTTCACGGGCCCCATGCAGAGTTCTCCTACCTTCTGCCATTCGGCGTCTCCTGGAGACCCCATACCAACACCAGGAATTTTCATAATTTCAGCTCTTACGCCATGTCCGCCGGCAAGAGCTGGCATTGCTCCGCCCATAGCCGCAAGAGCTCCAGCACTTGCGGTGCTCTTTAGCATGGTCCTCCTGGTGAGACCGTTCCGGACGATATGATTATATAGTTCTACTTTCATAGATTATTCCTCCCTATTAACAGTAGTGCTGGCTCTCGTTGAGACTGACTCATCACCCGTTGGGGTCACCCTGTCAATTCATTACTCTTTAAAGTCTCTTCCTAAACCCAACCTTTGATAATGAAATCATTTCAGTGAAGATGTAATTTGTCAAGCGACTTAAACGCACTTAGGATCTAATATAGACAGCTCTGCGTCTATAGTTTAGGTATTTCTTGGACAAGTGAAGGAATTTGACAATAATGGCCGAAGTAAAAATCCGTGATCTATTCAAATCTTATGGAGATATTGAGGTTCTCCATGGTTTAGAGGTCGACATAGAGGATGGAGAATTTGTTGTATTAGTAGGACCTTCGGGATGTGGGAAATCAACACTTTTACGTATGATAGCAGGGCTTGAAGGCATAACAGCTGGCCGAATTACTATAGGGGAACGAGTAGTAAACAACCTTCCGCCATCCGAACGAGATATAGCGATGGTCTTTCAAAATTATGCTTTGTATCCTCATAAAACCGTGAACGCAAATATGGCATTTTCTCTAAAAATGAAAGGTTTGGATAAGAATGAAATCGAAACTCGGGTAAAACGTGCGGCGGAAACCTTGGGGCTCACCCCCTATCTCAACCGTTATCCCCGCGCTCTCTCAGGAGGACAGCGTCAAAGGGTTGCAATGGGACGTGCAATAGTGCGTGATCCACAAGTTTTTTTGTTTGATGAGCCTCTTTCAAACCTAGACGCAAAATTACGAGTGCAGATGCGCGCTGAAATTCGCGAATTACAGCAACGCCTCAACTCAACAACAATTTATGTTACACACGATCAAATTGAAGCCATGACCATGGCAGACAAGATTGTTGTGATGCAAGAGGGCTTTATAGAGCAGGTTGGTAGTCCTCTTGAGGTTTATGACAGTCCAGCGAACACGTTTGTTGGAAGCTTTATTGGGTCACCTGCTATGAATATGATCGAAGGTGTCGTAGGTAAAACCTCGAATGGCATACAGCTGGAGGTGGGTAATTCTCATCTGCCGCTACCCAAACTGGCTAAACTAAAGGTAGGGCAAAAAATTATAGCCGGAATACGACCTGAAAATTTGTTGCCTTCCAACGCTGGTATAACAGCCAAAATTGCCGTCATTGAACCTACAGGGTCTGAAACCCACCTGTTATTACGAGGAAATAATCAGGACCTTACTTGTGTTTTGCGTGAGCGCAGAGATTTCAAACCTGGTCAAGAGGTCACGCTTTCTAGTAAGGTTGACCAAATCCATATTTTTGATCACGAATCGAAAATGCGGATAAAGTAGGGGACGCTTGAATCAATAAATATATTTCTGGGAGGAGATTAAATGCTAATTGGAATAAACCCTTTGCTTAACGCAGATGTACTATATACCTTACGTGCTATGGGTCATGGCGACGATTTAATCATAGCTGACACAAACTTTCCATCAGACAGCGTAGCACGAGAAACTGTTTTAGGTGAATTACTAAGAATTGAAGCCTCCGCAGCCGAAGTTGTCCGAGCAGTGTTGTCAATTTACCCTATTGACACTTTTGTAGACGATGCAGCGGGTCGTATGGAAGTAGTTGGCGAACCAAACACCATCTTGCCTGTTATGGAAGAAGTGCAAAATGAAGTGACAGCAGCTGAAGGCCCAAAACAAATGATATCAATCGAACGCTATGCCTTTTATGAGCGAGCAAAGAAGGCATATGCTGTTATACAAACTGGAGAACGTCGTTTTTATGGATGTTTTGCACTTCGTAAAGGCGTAATCGGCCCAGACGGGGATTAAAGTCATGGGCCACGTTGTTATATTAGGCGTATTTGTAGCAGACACAGCATACCGAGCAGATCGTATGCCAAGAATGGGTGAAACGATTCTTGGAAATTCTTTTGCTGTGGGTCCGGGTGGCAAAGGCTCAAATCAGGCCGTTGCCGCAGGCAGAATGGGAGCTCAGGTATCAATAATCAGTCGCCTTGGGCAAGATGACTTCGCAAAAATGGCTTTGGATGTCTGGAATAAATCTGGGGTTAAACCATATGTAAAACAATCCTCCGAGGATTACACCGGAGCGGCTTACATATTCATTGAAGAATCGTCTGGAGATAACGCCATTATTATAGCTCCCGGTGCTGCAAAAAAAATATCGGCTGAAGATCTTCAAAATCGGGCTGACCTTATTTCCAAAGCAGATGTATTTGTGACCCAATTGGAGCAGCCAATGGAAGCTGCTGTAAAAGGCCTAGAAATAGCGAAAGCCGCCGGTGTGAAGACTATTTTAAACCCAGCTCCAGCGGCAGATCTACCAGATGGTATGCTTGAACTCTGCGATTTTATCACACCGAATGAAACTGAAACTGAGGCTATAACTGGTGTCTCAGTTGCATCTATCGAAGATGCGAACAATGCTTCCAAGGTGCTAAAAAGTATGGGGGTTGGGACTCCAATAATTACCCTAGGCGAGAAGGGTGCCTATCTTTACGGTCACGGACTAGTTGAGGCTTTCATTACTGGACCAGTGTTAGAAACGACGGGAGCAGGCGACGCATTTAATGGTGGGTTTGCAACCGCACTTTCCGAGGGCATGACATCACTTGAAGCTGTGAAGATGGGTTGTGCAACCGCAGGCATCTCAGTGACAAGGGCTGGAACAGCGCCTTCAATGCCAATTCGTTCCGAGGTAGACAAACTCATTTATAGATAACAGATTTATTTTGTTAGTGAACAAATGACCCGAATAACTGATATTGAAACTTACGATTTGCGTTTTCCGACTTCTGTAACGTTAGATGGATCTGATGCGATGAACCCCGATCCAGATTACTCAGCAGCTTATGTAATCTTGAAAACAAACGGATCTCATGAAGGGCATGGTTTAACTTTTACTATTGGTCGAGGCAACGAATTATGCGTCGCTGCAATAGAGACTGTGTCTAAATTGGTTGTAGGATTAGATTTAGAATGGATACAAGCGGATATGGGCCGCTTCTGGCGTCACGTAACAGGCGATAGTCAATTGCGATGGGTAGGTCCAGACAAAGGAGTAGTCCATTTAGCAACGAGTGCACTGGTTAATGCAGTTTGGGATCTCTGGGCCAAAGACGCAGGGAAACCAGTTTGGAAGCTCGTGGCAGAACTCTCACCAGAAGAATTTATAAGGTTAATTGATTTTCGGTATATAACGGATGCAATTTCTGCAGAAGAGGCATTATCCATATTGCGGGCGAACGAGTCTACTAAGTGTGAGAGAAGAAGGAGGTTAATCAAAGAAGGATATCCCTGCTATACCACTTCAGCAGGTTGGTTGGGCTATTCAGATCAAAAGCTGCGCAATTTGTGCCGAAAGGCAAAGAAAGCGGGTTTTACTCATATCAAACTCAAGGTAGGACGCGATCTGAACGACGACATCAGGCGTCTTAGAATTGCTCGGGAAGAGCTTGGTGAGAAAACAACAATTATGATCGATGCTAATCAGGTTTGGGAAGTCGATCAAGCTATTGAATGGATTCAAAGCTTAAAATTCGCCAAACCATTTTTCATTGAGGAGCCTACCAGTCCTGATGACATAATTGGTCACAAAAAAATTCGTTCTAAAATAGCACCTATTAAAGTGGCTACTGGGGAAGTTTGTCAGAACCGAATAATGTTCAAGCAGTTTATCTCAGAGGGCGCACTTGACATTCTACAGATTGATAGCTGCCGAATGGGTGGATTGAATGAAATACTCGCGGTATTACTAATGGCCAAAAAATTCAATACACCGGTCTGGCCTCACGCCGGTGGTGTAGGTCTATGTGAGTATGTACAACATATTGCAATGATCGACTTCATCGCCATATCTGGACAAAAAGATGACAGATATATTGAATACGTTGACCACCTCCACGAATACTTCAAAGATCCCTGTATTGTGGAAAATGGAGCTTATCAGATACCAAAGAAACCCGGTTTTTCTATTGAGGTCCATCCCCAAACATTCAAAAAATTTGGTTTTATTCCAAAATCCGACTAAACTGTTTTGTAGAAATGTTTTACTATAATGTTACGTATGATAACTTCACATCAACTCTATCTTAGCCGTCCAATTTGACGGACCGATCTGCACTAAAATCAGCTTTACTGTGCCAAAAAATTCTGTAAAAATTGAGGCCTTGTAGTTAGGCAAGGGGTGATTTTAATGTCCAAAAAGGTATTATCGAATGTTAATTTGTCGACTATCCCAGCAACTTATAGTGAAAAAGGTTTTATTTCACCGTTAAATATATGTGATGCCAAACAAACGATGGAGATTCGCCGCGATTTTGAAGCAGCAGAATTGGAGTTAGAGGGTGATCCCGAAAGACTATCGCTATTGAAAAAGTATCCAAATCAGCTCTTACCATCTTTCAGCAACCTAACTCGAAATAACACCCTTATTGAAGCTGCCTCAGCAGTGCTTGGTCCAGATTTACTAGTTTGGAGCGCAAGTTTATTCATAAAGGAAAAAAATTCCTCCAAAATCGTATCTTGGCACCAAGATCTTACCTATTGGGGTCTGGATGATATTGAAGAAACCACCTGTTGGTTTGCGATTTCAAAAGCAAACAAAGCTTCGGGGTGCATGAAATTTGTACCGGGCACTCACAAAACAAAAATAGTACCTCATACTGATACTTATGCTGAGAATAATATGCTCACACGCGGGCAAGAGATTGCTGTTAACGTTAACGAAGAAGAGGCTGTGTTCGCAGAGCTTGAAGCTGGTCAGGCGTCCATGCATCATGGCCTAATATTTCATAGTTCTGGACCAAACACAACAAGTGATAGGCGGATCGGTTCGGCGATAAGGTACATCAAACCATCTATGAAACAAAATACAGGTGATCGTTCTCTAGTGTCTTTGGTAAGTGGTAAGGACCATTTTGGAAACTTCAAAGTGGCTGAACCACCTAAGGGAAGACTGTTAGATGAAGATTTTGAATTGTGCCGAGAAGACCATGAGCTAAAAAAACAGCTTCTTTTTTGATATGTGAACTGTGAAATGTATAAAAAAGTCACTTGCAATTAGGATAAAACCCATAGCTCGAGTTAAAGAGTAAGTAGCTGTGGTGTGCCAGAAAGTTGTAAGATCGAAAGATTGTAAACATCTGCACTTCCCCAAAATTGTTTTAACCCAAATATTAGAAACAGGTTTTACTGTCGCAAGGTCTAAACTTGATCGTCAACCCTACTTTTGCGATTGAGAAAAATTAAGAAGCCAAACTTAGGTTTGTGTAGAATAAAAAACAATTTTCTTTCAAATTTTAATTTTCTGGTATTATACTTACGTTACGTAAACTAACCGGAAGGACTTCGAGCCACCGGTGAAATATCGTTTTTAAAAAAATGGAGGGGATATGAAAAAAACTATATTATCTACAGTAACAGCCGCTAGCTTGGCTTTAACCGGACCTGGAATTGTCTCGTCTGCGTTATCAGCAGAATTTATTTCAATAGGTACTGGCGGACCAACGGGCGTTTATTTCGTCGTTGGCAACTCCGTATGCCGGATGGTTCATAAGGAAGCCGCCGAAGGACGAAAAACAGGTAGAAAGCATGGGTTGCGTTGTGCAGCTCCGTCTACCGGCGGGTCTAACTACAATATTGGACAAATCAAGGAGGGTGAATTGCAATTTGGGGTGGCACAATCTGATTGGCAATACCATGCCCACAATGGATCATCCAAATGGGAGGGTAAAAAATTCAGTAATTTACGAGCTGTTTTCTCAGTCCACCCTGAACCATTTCAACTGATTGCCAGTGCTTCCAGCGGGATTGATTCCTGGAACGATTTAAAAGGGAAGGTCGTGAATATTGGAAATCCTGGATCTGGACAACGTGGGACGATGGAGGTTCTAATGAATGCCCGTGGCACATCCTTAGGAGATTTTAAACAAGCAACCGAACTGACCTCTTCGGAGCAAGTCGGTGCCCTCTGTGATGGAAAAGTTGACGCGATAGCGTACACCGTTGGAGTGCCTAATGGCGCTATTGGGCAAGCCATAGACGGTTGTGGAGCTCATTTTGTAAACCTTAATTCAAGTGTCGAAAAAACTTTGGTAAATGAGAATCCCTTTTATGCGTTCGCAACCATCCCAGCTGGCACTTTTTACAAATCTCAAAAATCAGACGCGGTGACATTTGGCGTAATGGCTACTTTCGTATCAAGTGCTGACGTAAGTGACGATGTGGTGTACGAAGTAGTAAGAGCAGTTTTTGAGAATCTTGAGGATTTCAGGAAACTTCACCCAGCTTTCACTAACTTAGATCCAAAAAGTATGATTTCAAATGGTCTGTCAGCTCCCTTACACCCTGGAGCCGTGAAATACTATAAAGAAAAAGGTTGGATTAACTAACTTTGTGTCAAATCTTTGCCCCGCCCTATTCAGGGCGGGTTTTTTATTGAGCTAAAAAAATGGATTCTAAAACTGACGCTGATAGCGTATCAAGGACCTTGTCAGGTTGGCAACTTAAGTTAGTAGCAGTCACAGCCCTGGCTTGGTCAATTTTTCAGCTCTGGTATGCGTCTCCACTACCATTCATTCTAGGTTTTGGAGTGCTTATTGATGTCCCGGCTAGAGCTTTACATTTGGGCTTTGCCCTATTTCTTGTATTTCTGATCTATCCAGCCTCCAGAAAAACCAAAGAAAAAAGATTCGGTTTTTTTAGCTTCGTTTTGGCGTCACTGGGTTTCCTTTGCACTTTTTACTTATTCCTTGATTATGAGGGTTTAGTGGACAGAAACGGTATCCTACAAAAACACGAAATTGAGATTGGTAACTCAAAGTTTTCAATTCCCACAGAACTACTTATTGGATTGGTTGGCATATCGTTGTTGCTAGAAGCCACGCGTAGGAGCATAGGTTTGCCATTGGTAATTGTAGCAACAATATTTTACCTCTACTCTTTTTTTGGTCAAAGTATGCCTGATTTGATTTCTCATCAAGGCTTATCTTTAAAGCGCCTGGTCGGATATCATTGGTTTGGAGGTGAGGCTATATTTGGGATTCCAATTTCTGTTTCTGTAAGTTTTGTATTCCTTTTTGTTCTTTTCGGATCAATGTTAGATTTTGCAGGCGCGGGACGCTATTTCCTGAATTTGGCTCTCGCTTTGGTGGGTAGGTATCGAGGTGGGCCGGCAAAGGCTTCAATAATGGCCTCAGGATTGACCGGAATGGTTTCTGGATCCTCAATTGCTAATGTTGTAACCACTGGCACTTTCACCATTCCCGTTATGAAAAAAACAGGTTTCTCTTCTGTCAAAGCCGGCGCGATCGAAGTGGCCGCATCTGTTAATGGACAAATTATGCCACCAATTATGGGAGCCGCCGCCTTTATAATGGCGGAAATGCTGGGTATTACCTACTTTCAGGTTATTACACATGCTATTATACCAGCAGCAATTGTCTACATTTCATTATTTTGGATTTCTGATCTTGAAGCCAGTAAACTTGGATTAAAAGGAATGAACAAAGATGAATTACCCGAACTCTGGAGTACTTTTGTGTCGGGTATTCACTTTTTACTACCAATTTTTTTACTAATATATCTTCTGATCATAAAACGATGGACGGCAGGGACAGCAGTTTTCTATAGCATTATCTTTGTAATGATTATCATGATCACCCAAAAAGTTAAATTTTCAAGAAAATTTACTATCACAGATTACGTTGACCAAATATTGAGTGGACTTTTAGACATTGTTAACGGGATGATTCGAGGTGCGATGAATATGGTGAGCGTGGCAATTGCAATCGCGGCAGCAGGAATAATTGTTGGTGCCGTTGGGTCTACTGGCCTAAGTAATGCCATGATCGAAGTTGTAGAAATAATATCAGGGGGTAATATCATAATCCTTTTAGGAATGGTTATGTTATTGTGCTTAATTCTCGGGCTGGGACTTCCCACAACTGCGAATTATTTAGTTGTCGCAGCTTTAATGGCAAACGTAATAGTTGAGATTGGTGGTGCATCAGGAATTGTATTGCCGCTAATCGCGGTGCATCTTTATGTGTTTTATTTTGGGTTGATGGCTGACGTCACGCCGCCAGTTGGGCTAGCGGCTTACGCTGCATCAGCCATATCAAGGGCTGATCCTATAAAGACGGGGATACAAGCTTTCTATTATGAAATAAGAACCGCAATTCTACCAATTGTTTTCATTTTTAATCCAGAAATCTTGCTTATTGGGATAAAAAACCTGTGGCACGGCCTACTTGTCTTCGTAGTTTCGCTAATAGCTATACTGTCTTTTACTTCAGCTGCTCAGGGATGGTTGTTGGTCAAATTAAAGTGGTTTGAAATAATAGCATTACTTTTTGTTACCGTCTGCATGTTTAGACCAGATTTCATCATGAACCTTGTTTATCCTGAATATAGTCATGTTAGGCAAGACTTTGATGCTGAGATTTTTATCGAAGAGGGGAGAAAGGTTCGGCTTCACATTACAAGGCATACCGACTACGGCGAAAGGTATAAACTCTTTGTTTTTCCTATCTATTCTGATAGCCAAATATCGATCACAGATTTGACTGGGCTAGAATTGAAAAAGAGTAGTTCTGGAAGCTTTGAGGTCTCAAATATAGAATTCATGGGCAGCGCTGAGAAAAAAGGAATTCAATTTTTTGACGAAATTACTGCTGTAGAAATAAGCTCAACAACTAGACCATCAAAGGAATACATTTATCTTTTGGGTCTATTAGTCTTAATTTTAGTGTACTCAAGGCAGCGATCTACTTTTTCAAAATTGAAATCAAACTAAAATAAGCTTTTTTTTTTGAAAATCTATTTTATGTTGTTTAGCTTGAAATTAACTCTCATTTAGAGTGTAGTTAAATCTTATTATGAAGTTATTAGGAAAAATTAATCAATAGAAGATAGACTGGTTATGGAATTATATCATATAGTTTATATCTCTAGACCTTTCGGATTCGATCAAGCTTTGCTAAATGGTCTTCTGATAGATTCGCGCGCAAACAACAAAAGGGATAGTATAACAGGAGCACTAATTTGTCGCGCTGATTTATATCTGCAACTGCTGGAAGGACCACAGAACAAAGTATTGGAAACATTTTCCAGAATTAAAAATGACGATAGACACACAGAGGTAGTTGTATTGGTCTCCAAGTTAACTTCTGATAGAAAATTTCCTCAGTGGTCGATGTTAGACGACCCTGCGCGAACGTGGATGTGGACACAAAGTGAAATAGCGTCAGGTGCAGCAACGCAGGCATCCCAAGAAGAAGTATTGTCCATTTTTAAAAGGTTAAGTTCAGAGGTATAAAAAATTTGTTTAGTAAACTTTTTGGGGATTAGGATGTCAGAAAAATTAGCTCTGATTTTTGGGGCTGGACACAAATTGAGTGCATCACTAGCAAAAGTATTCTCTAAAGATGGTTTCAGAGTTTGTCTAGTCGCACGTAACATTGAAAAATTAAATCATTTAGAGAGTGAGATCGGTGCGGTCCTTTTGAAAGGTGATGTGAGCAATATGAGATCGGTTTTAGATGTTTTCAGTTCTGTCGATAAAATAAATCCATCACCGGAGGTAGTTATATTTAATCCATCTATGCGAGTTAAAGGCGCAATTGAAAAACTGGACCCCAAAGAAGTCGAAAAAGCCAATAAAACAAATGTAATGGGCGCCTTTTATGTTGCGCAGCAAGCAGCTTTTAGAATGATATTGTCTGGGCGTGGGAGTATTTTTTTTACAGGAGCGACGGCTGGGATAAAAGGGTTTCCCAACTCATCTGTATTTGCGATGGGTAAGTTTGCCCTTCGTGGTTTGGCACAATCCTTGGCCAGAGAGTTACACCCAAAAAACATTCATATTGGTCATTTTGTAATCGACGGCCAAATAAAAGATGAAAATAAAACACCAAGTGTTTCAGTCAACACAATCGATCCAGATGAGATAGCCAACACATACTTGCATTTTTACAGGCAGAAAAAAAGCTGTTGGACGTGGGAAATTGAACTCCGACATGCAAATGAAAGCTTCTGAATAATACTTGGAATCAGTCTTTTTTTTATATTTCAAATAAGTTTAAGTTTTTCCAACAAAATCTGAAATGGAGTACCGTGAGCTCAATTGGTCCTTGTCGGTAATTAGCTCTAACAAAGTTATGTCGGTACGTCGTCGACAACGGGAAAAAGCTGGAAGAAAATCTTCAGTCTTTCGAATTACTTCCGAATAAATTCCCATTGCTTTACCCACCTCAGTAAAACTGGGGTTAACAAGGTCTGTCGCGATTACTCGGCCCGGGTGATCTCTCTCCTGATGCATTCTTATTGTTCCATAACTCGAATTATTAAATACTATAAACATTGGGGATAATTTGTACTGAACTGCAGTCATTAGTTCCATCCCAGTCATCATAAAGCCTCCATCACCCACCAATCCTAAAACAAATTTTTCCGGATACATCAACGATGCAGCAACTGCCGCAGGTATTGCATAGCCCATCGAACCACAAGTGGATCCGATCTGCCTTCGATCGAAACTATATTTCAAAAATCTTTGTGGCCAACCAGTGTGGTTCCCCGCATCTAAAGTTATTATTGTCCCTTTGGGCAGTTCGTTATCTAAGTCTTTAAAAATTTTTCCTAAATCTAGCGGCCCAGCGTATTTTGGAGGTTCAGCGTCTGACTTATATGAGCGGTTAAGTGCGTTCGACCAATCAGTCCACGCAGCCTTTTTCTCAATTTCAATGTTTAGCAACGCGTCACACAGATTAGCCATCGACGAAACGATGCCTAATTTTATGGGATAAACGGAGCCTAATTCCGAGGGATCTAGATGCACATGAACGATTTTATGTGTAAAAACCTCAGGGTTAATCACGCTGTAGCCACTTGTAGTCATTTCACCTAGGCGCGCACCTAGAACAAAAATCAGATCAGCTTCTTTAATCCTCTTTTCTAAACAAGGAGACACAGAAGTGCCCAGACTACCAGCAAAGGTTTTAAAACTGTTATCAATGACATCTTGTCGCCTAAAACTTGTGACTACAGGAATAGACAGTTTTTCGGCAAATTTAGAGATTTTATTTCCTGAAACTGATGTCCAATCGGAACCACCCAAAATAAACATGGGTTTCTTTGACATATTGAGAAAATTTGCCATTTTGGCGATACTAGAAATCGTTGGAGCAGGTTTCTGAATTTTAGCGGTAGGCATATCACTTTTATCCGTGCTCTGTCGCAATACGTTCTCCGGAATGGAAAGAACGACTGGACCCGGCCTTCCTGACATAGCCACATTTATCGCTCTAGCTAGATACTCTGGTATTCTATCCACTTGTTCTATTTGGGCACACCATTTAGCTATTTTTCCGAACATTGACTCATAATCAATTTCCTGAAAGGCCTCCCGATCCTTTGTAGCCTGCGACACTTGCCCAACAATCAGAATCATGGGGGTGCTATCTTGCCTCGCTATGTGAACTCCTATTGATGCGTGGCAAGCACCTGGACCTCGGGTGACCATTGCTACTCCCGGTTTGTCGCCAAGTTTTCCTGCAGCTTCAGCCATGTTTGCCGCTGCAGCCTCGTGACGAGCATTAAATACCGTAATTTTATGTTTCACGTCATAAAGCGCATCTAGTATCTCCAAATAACTCTCACCTGGTACACAGAAAATACGTTCTATCCCATGGTTGATAAGCTGATCTACCAATATTTTTCCACCTGTTCGCAAATTGTTTGCCCTCACAATTTCTTTGACCATCTTAGCTTTACGCTGCACATTTTTTTAATCTATGTCTACCCCATATGACTGGATATCTAAAATAATTACGAAGCATTACTCTAATGATTAATTGCGTAGCAGTTAGCAACCTTTAAAAAAATAAAGCTCATGGTAAAACAAGTTTAAACCAGATAGATAAAAACCAATGTTGCCCTTTTTATTAAGCCAAATATACTTCCTTAAAAAACAAAACTATTTTATTTTGGATTTATACTTATGAGGAACTAAATATCATGTCTAAGAAATTGATTTGCGGATTGACACTACTTTTGGCCAGCTGCGCCACCGACGCAACTGAAAAATTCATTTCAGCTGGTCAATTCATTACACCCTTCGTCGTCGGTGTAGTAGCAATCAAAAGTATAAGTTCAATTGAAAAATAAAAAATGTTGATCAAAACTACACCGAATACAAATAATTAAGCAAAACAAAAAAAAAAGCTTTTATTTTTGGAAAAATCCGTCAGTATGGGTATGTGGGGGAAAAATGAATGCTGAATTCATCAGAAACTGCGTCGCAGTTTGAGTCTATGTCGCTCGATCTAGCCTTAGTGGCTCTGGACGAGATCGCCAAACAGCGAGCGAGCAAATCAAAGTTAAGCAGCAGGTCTGATGTGGAAGTCTTTTGCAACCGCATCATAGCAAAGGATGATGATGAGCAAATAGACTTTATCGAGGGGCTGATAGCTAGAGGTGTTTCACTAGACACAATTTTTGAGGAGTTTATTCCCAACATTGCTGAAAGGCTGGGAAATTTATGGAAACAAAACAAATTAAGTTTTGTTGAAGTCAATATTGGGACCCAAAGACTGCAACGGCTTTCTCGGATTTATGAGAACCGTTACCTCGGGCCGTTGTATTTGTTTCCTTCGGGACCAGCAATTTTGCTTATTTTACCGAAGGGTGAAATACATACTTTGGGGTTGATTACCGCGTCAGGAATTTTTAAAAAGTGTGGAACTAATCCATTTGTAGCTGTCGGTTACACAGATGAAGAGATTTTGCACTTGATGGCGACAACTGAATTCAAATTGGTGGGCATGTCTGTTTCTCACTCTGGAAACATAGCCTCCTGCGTACAGACAGCAAAAAAAATCAAACGTTTTACTAAAAATAAAATTCCCATTGTATTGGGAGGGCAAGGGACTCACAACTTGACAGAAGCAACAGATGTTTCGGTGTTCGACGCCCTCACAAAAGATCCAAAAGCCACACTTAAGCTGATGAAGTTAGATCGTCAATAGCTTTTTGGGAGTGATAATTTTAAACGCAAAGACGGGATTTTTTGTTTTACATCGAAGCAGCGATTATACTTGAGTCTACGTTAGGTGCGTACTTTTCAAAATTTTTGGCAAACATGTCCACCAGTTTTTGTGATTGAATATCGAACAAAGCTTTGTCCTTCCAGGCTACTCTTGGATTCATCAAGCTCTTACTCACTCCTGGCACTTTGTAAGGAACTCTGAACTTGAATGTTTCATCATGGCGATAATTGCAATTGTCCAATAACCCATTATGTATAGCCGATAGTATTGCTCTGGTTTCCATAATTGGAATGCGTTTACCAGATCCAAAGGCACCACCAATCCAACCAGTATTTACAAGCCAACAATTAACATTCCCCTCTCGAATCTTGTTCTTGAAAATTTCCCCATAAACTTCCGGTCGAAGCGGTAAGAATGGTGCTCCAAAACAAGCCGAAAATGTTGGTTGGGGATCGTTTACACCCCGTTCGGTGCCTGGCACCTTCGAAGTAAAACCGGACAAGAAATGATATACAGCCTGCTCAGGCGATAGTTTAGCCAGTGGTGGTAGAACCCCAAAGGCATCACAGGTCAACAAAATAATGTTCTTTGGTGGTCCAGAAGTACCAGTTTTTGAAGCATTGGCTATGAACTCTAGTGGGTAAGCTGATCGCATATTTGGAGTTAGACTGTCATCTGTGTAATCAAGCTCGAGACTTTTTTTATCAAAACGCATATTCTCAACCACCGTGGAAAATTTTGTCATTGCTGAAAAAATTTCTGGTTCAGCTTTAGCACTTAGGTTTATTGTTTTCGCATAGCACCCGCCCTCGAAATTGAAAATACCAGTGTTTGACCACCCATGCTCATCATCACCTATCAATATCCTCTCAGGATCCTGAGAAAGTGTTGTTTTACCAGTTCCCGATAAACCAAAAAACAGGGCAACATTTTCTTTTTGTTCTCGCCCCTGGTTTGCAGAACAATGCATCGGCATTACACCTCGACGTGGAAGCTCGTAGTTTAACAGAGTGAATACGCCCTTCTTATTTTCCCCTGCGTACTCTGTTCCAGCAATCAAAACTAGTTTTTTTGAAAAATCAATTGCAATTACAGTTTCACTTCTTATCCCATACACTTCAGGCTTTGGTTTGAAAGAGGGACAATTAACGATAGTATAACCTGGCTGAAAATCTTTCAAAGCTTCGATGGAAGGGCACCTAAGCAAATGCCTAATAAACAGAGCATGCCATGCCAGTTCATTAACCAGGCGAATATTAACTCTGTAATTCTTATCAGCACAAGCATATAAATCTTGAACAAAATAATCTTTACCTACCATATGGTTAAAGATATCCCTCTGGAGTTTCTCAAAATTCAATTTCGAGATACTTCCGTTCTCTTCCCACCAGATCTTGGACTCAGTAGTTCTATCTCTAACGATAAACTTATCCTTGGGGGACCTTCCAGTGTGCTTACCTGTTTCAACTAATAAAGCTCCACCAACTCCCAAAACGCCTTCCCTACGCTCGATGGCCTTTTGCATCAGTGCAGCTTCAGTAAGATTGTAGAAAACAGAAGACTTTTTACAATTGTGTAACTCTTTGAGAAAGGAGCCTAGTTCAATTTTGTTTTCTTCCATAAATCGTGTTCCTACACAGCGCCCCCTACAGTTAAAAACTTAACGGGACTTAGACCATGGTACTATTTTCAAAATTAAACTCGTTAATGGTGAGCCCGACAGGATTCGAACCTGTGACCCACTGATTAAAAGTCAGTTGCTCTACCAACTGAGCTACGGGCCC
>MDSW01208936.1_pt1 | contig 16182 bp, 12 predicted proteins | sample 811171 | NCBI WGS metagenome assembly MDSW01 (sample SAMN05326641, study PRJNA326480) | marine metagenome | isolation source: seawater | place: Atlantic Ocean: North West | collected 2012
ATCAATATTAATGGATATTAATAATGGTGACATTTTATCAATGGTTTCTTTGCCAGATTTTGATTTGAATAAAAGAGAAAAAATAAATGATCTAAAATTTATTAATAGGGCAACAAAGGGAGTATATGAATTTGGATCAGTATTCAAAACTTTTACAATTGCTGCTGGAATTAATTATGATGTGATCAAACCAGAAACAGAATTTAAAGCACTAAAAAAAAAAATTATGTGCGCAGGCAACGCTATATCTGAATATGATGATAAGATTCCAACTGATTTAACAGCAGAAAATATCTTAATTAGATCAGGAAACATAGGTTCGGCAAGAATTGCTGAAAAAATTGGAGTCGATAATTATAATAAATTCCTTCAAACTATAGGGATTTTAACAAATATTAGTTTTGATATTGATGAAGTTGGAGAAACTCAAATTGGAAGGTGGGGAAAATGTAAATTATTAACCGTAGGTTTTGGACATGGAATTGCAACAACCCTATTGCAGTTAACTAAAGGATATTCGATCATATCTAATGGAGGATTTGATGTATCTCCAACATTGATAAAAAGAGATAATTATAAAAAATCTAAAAGAATTTTAAATAAAGAAGTTTCAAAAAAAATAAATCCAATACTTAGAAAGATTGTTTCTACAAAAGAAGGTACAGCAGGTTTTGCCAATGTAAAAGGTTATGATATTGGAGGCAAAACTGGTACAGCAGATATTGCAACTGCAGGAGGTTATTCTAAAAAAAAGATAAATACTTTTGCTTCAGTGTTTCCGACATCTAATCCGAAATTTGTGTTAGTTGTGATGTTAGATGAGCCTAAAGCAAATAAGGAATTTGTTTATCATTATAGAGATGGAAGAAATCCGTATAAAGGAAATTGGAGAAACACTGCAGGCTGGACAACAGTTTGGACGACAGGACAAATAATAGAGAAAATTGGACCAATTTTAGCCACAAAATATTAAGAGCGTAAATTATGTTACTTAAAGATTATTATTCTAATTTAAACAAAAAATTTTCTAAATTAAAATTTAACGGAATAGCGTTTGATTCAAATTTGGTAAAAAAAAATTATATTTTTTTTGCTATAAAAGGAAATAATCTTGATGGTAATAAATTTATTAAAAATGCAATTAAAAATGGATCTAAAATTATAGTATCAGAAAAAGTTAAGCCAAGATTTGAAAATAGCATATTATATTTAAAAAATAAAAATCCAAGAAAAATACTGGCAGAATTTGCTGCAAAATTAAATAGTAAACGTCCAAATAATTTAGTAGCTGTTACCGGAACAAATGGTAAGTCCTCAATAGCTCATTTTTACTATCAAATTTTAAAATTAAATAAAAAAAGAGTTTCATCAATTGGAACTCTTGGAATAAATGGAATTAATCTTAAAAAAAAAATATTAAATACAACATATGATCCTATTCTTTTAAATAATGTTTTAGCAAATTTAAAAAAAAAAAAAATTAATAATGTTATTTTAGAAGCTTCAAGCCATGGATTAAAACAACATAGACTAGATGGATTAAAATTTAATTTAGGAATATTTACTAATTTAAGTAGAGACCATCTTGATTATCATAAAACATTTAAAGATTATTTAGACTCAAAATTAATCTTATTCAAAAAATTAATGAAAAAAAAATCAAATATAATTTTTGATGAAGATTTAAATATTAAAAAAAAAATAAAAAAAATTATAAAAACAAATAATTTTAAATCTTTAAGTATTGGTTCAAATAATTCTGATTTAACTATTATTGAGCACAAGTTTGTAGGCTTCAAACAATATGTTAAATTTTTGTATAAAAATAATATTTATAATTTCAAAACAGAATTAGTCGGCAAAGTACAAATAAAGAACCTTTTGATGTCAATTTTGGCTGCTTCAAAAAGTAATTTAAATTTAAAAAAAATTTTAGATTCAATAAAAAAAATAAAACCTGTTCCAGGAAGATTTGAAAAGATAAGTAATTTAAAAAATAACTCCACTGTAATTTTAGATTATGCACATACACCAGATGCACTTAAAATTTGCCTAAAAAATATAAAAGAACAATTTCCTTTGAAAAAAATTATAATAGTCTTTGGATGTGGTGGGGAAAGAGATAAGCCAAAAAGAAAAATTATGGGAAGAATTGCTAATAAATTTTGTAATAAAATTTATCTTACTGATGATAATCCAAGAAAAGAAAATCCAAAAAAAATAAGAGATGAAATTAAAGTAGGCATAAATAAAAAAAAATTAATTGAAATTTCATCCAGAAAAATTGCAATAAGCAATGCTATTAAAAATATACAATCGAATGAAGTGCTTATAGTTGCAGGAAAAGGTCATGAATTATATCAAGAATACAAAAACAGAAAATATTTTTCAGATAAAGAATGTATATTAAAAGCGATTAATGAAAAAAATAAAAAATTAAATAATAATTGGAAAGCAAATATCATAGAAGAAAAAATAGAAAAAAAGTTAAGTAATAATATAAATATTAATGAAGCATGTATTAATTCAAAAATAATAAAAAAAAATAATATTTTTTTTGGAATTAATGGAAAAAAAGTTGATGGTAATAGATTTGCTAACGAGGCCATAAAAAATGGAGCTTCTGTTTCAATTATAGATAAAAATTATGGAATTAAATTAAAAAATAAAATTAAAGTAAAAAATACTTTAAAATTTTTTACTGAATGTGCAAGTAAAGTAAGAGATTCATCTGACATTATTGCAATTGGAGTCACAGGTTCTGCAGGAAAAACTTCGCTAAAAGAGTTATTGGGACAATCACTAAACAAAATTTATAACACTGCTTATTCAAAAAAATCATATAATAACAAGTATGGTGTTCCTCTTTCTTTATTTAATATTAATAAAAAAGACAATTTTGGTGTTTTTGAAATAGGTATGGATAGAAAAGGAGAGATAGATTATTTATCAAGTATAGTAAAACCAAATATTGGCTTAATAACAAATATTTCATACGCTCATAGTAAAAATTTTAAAAATTTATTTGGTATAGCAAAAGCAAAGTCAGAAATTATAGATAATATTACAGAAAATGGATCCATGGTATTAAATGCAGATGATAAATTTTATAATTACTTTAAATTAAAAGCTATTAAAAAAAATCTAAAAATTATTTCTTTCAGTAAAAAAAATAATTCAAATATAAAACTTGAAAAAATTATTAGAAAAAAAAAAGTTAGTATTTTAAAAGTAAATATTTATGGAAAATCGAGAAATTTTCTAATTAGAAAAAATCTAGAAGTTCATGCAGATAACATTATTGCTAGCCTTGCTGTAATATCAAATTTTTTAGATATAAAAATTGTAAGTAAAAAATTTTTCTTTAATTATAATTTACCTGAGGGGAGAGGAGATTATAAGCTTGTTAAAATTAATAACAAAAAAATTCATCTTGTTGATGAAAGTTATAATTCTAATCCTTTGTCTTTGAAATTTGCTTTAAACAATTTTAATAAGTTGCAAAGCTATCCTAAAAGAAAAATAATCCTACTGGGAGACATGTTAGAATTAGGAAAATTTTCAAAAAAATTGCATTTAGAAGCAGTTAAAATAGTCAATAAAACAAAGATTAATAGAGTATATGTTTATGGAAAAAGAATTACTAACGTTTTTAACAAAATTAGACCACAAAAAAAAGGAAAAATATTATACTCAATCAAAGATGTCTTAAATTTTTTTAAAAATGATATTAAAGATGGAGAATATTTAATGGTTAAAGGATCAAATTCTACAGGTCTTAATACTATGATAAAAAATTTTAAATCAGGTAAAATAAATGCTATTTAGTTTTTTTTCAAACTTGGTAGATATCTTTAGTTTTTTTAACGTTTTTAAATATTTGACTGTAAGAACTGGTTTATCAATGTTTACCTCAATGATTGTAGTTTTTATTGTTGGAAATCCTTTAATAAATTATTTTTCAGCTAATCAAATGCATAACCCAATAAGAGATGATGGACCTTCGGAACATATAGTAAAAAAAATAGGAACCCCAACAATGGGTGGGCTAATGATATTACTCGGAGTTTTTTCTGGAGTATTGTTATGGGGAGATCTTTCAAATCCATATAATTGGTTCTTGATTTATATTGCAGGTTCTTTTGGATTATTAGGAGCTTATGATGATTATAAAAAAATTAAGAAAAATCATTCTTCTGGATTATCTTCAAAATTTAAAATCATAATTCAAATTATTTTAGCTTTAATCGGAATATTTATTATTTATACTTTTAGTGAATCTACTGAAATCACAAATCTATATTTTCCATTCTTTAAAAATTTAGTAATAAATTTAGGCTGGTTTTTTATTCCTTTTTACTTATTTATTTTGGTTGGCTCTTCAAATGCAGTTAATTTAACTGACGGACTAGATGGTTTAGCAACAGTTCCAGTAATACTTGTTGCCGCTTGTTTTGCATTTATTAGTTATGTTACGGGAAATATAGTTTTTTCTGATTATTTACAAATCCCTTATATAGAAGGAGTAGGAGAAGCATCTATTTTCTGCGGATCAATTATTGGAGCCTGTTTAGGATTTTTGTGGTTTAACGCTCCTCCAGCAAAAATATTTATGGGAGATACGGGATCACTAGCTTTAGGAGGATCATTAGGAGCAGTAGGAATAATTACCAAACATGAAATTGTTCTAGCAATAACTGGTGGATTATTTGTATTAGAAGCTATTTCAGTAATTGCTCAAGTTGTTTCATTCAAACTCACAGGGAAAAGAATATTTAAAATGGCACCTATTCACCATCATTTTGAAAAGAAAGGATGGCCCGAGTCTACTGTTGTTATTAGATTTTGGATAATTTCTATTATTTTAGCAATGATAGGTTTAGCAACTTTAAAATTAAGATAATGAATGCAAAAAAAAGCTATATTTTATAAAAAAAATTTTTTAATTTATGGTTTTGGAAAATCTGGTTATGCTTCTTATAAATTTTTATATAAAAAAAATAATTGCAAAATTATTGACGATAATAAGAAAAAAATACCTTTAAAATATAATAATGAAGTTATTACTTATAAACAGTTAAAAAAAAATAATTTTGATTATATAATTTTAAGTCCCGGAATTGATATAAATAAGTGTAGATTATCCAATTACCTTAAAAAAAATAGAATTAAAATAATTACCGAGTTAGATTTATTTTATTTAAGTTATCCAACTATAAAAAAAATAACGATTACTGGAACTAATGGAAAATCTACAACTTCCAAACTATTATTCGATATTTTAAAAGAACACAGAAAAGACGTTAGATTAACTGGAAATATCGGAAGCCCAATATTGCTTGAAAGAAATATAAATAATAATACACTTTTTATAATAGAAGCATCATCTTACCAATTAGATTATAGTAAGTTTTTTAAATCAGAATACTCTCTATTGTTGAATATTTCACCAGATCATCTTGAAAGACATGGAAGTTTTAAAAACTATATAAAAGCAAAATTTAAATTAATACAAAACCAGTCTAAAAATAATTATGCTTTTATAGAAAAAAAAAATTATTTCATAGAAAATTTAATAAAAAAAAACAAGACTAAGTCTAAAATATATAGAGTAAATTATCAAAAATATCAAAAAAACTTTAAATTAATAACAAATAATTATTTTAGAAATATTTCAAATTTTAAAAATCTTTCTTTTATATTTGCTATTTCAAAAAGTCTGAAACTTAGCCAAAAAAAAATAATTGAAGTAGTTAATAAATTTAAACAATTAGATTTTAGGCAACAAATTATTTATCAATCTAAAAAATTGGTTATAATTAATGACTCAAAATCAACCAGTTTCTCTTCAACATTACCTTTACTTGATTCTTTAGAAAATATTTATTGGATTTTAGGAGGGATCGCAAAAAAGGGAGATTTGTTAAAATTAAAAAAAAAAAAATTTTAGAAAAATTAAAGCATATATTTATGGAAAAGATAAATTATTTTTTTCAAAAATATTATCTAAAAAAATTAAATTTAAAATATCAAAAAACTTAAATCAATCAATATTACAAGTTTTTAAAGATTTAAAACAAAAACAAGATCAAAAAAAAATACTTTTATTTAGTCCATCTGCAGCATCTTTTGATCAATTTAAAAATTTTGAAGATAGAGGAAAATATTTTAATAAAATTATTAAAAAGTATTTAAAAACAAATTTTATTTTATGAATAATTATTTTGATAACTTTTATGATTGGTGGAAAAATATTGATAAATATATTTTTTCTTTGATATTTATTTTATTTTTTTTAGGTTTATTTTTTTCACTAGTTTCAACTTCGTTAATAGCTTCAGACAAGCTTGACACAAACTCGTACTATTTTTTTATTAAACATTTCACTTTTATAACTTTAGGAATAATTATATTAATTATTTTTTCATTCTTTAAAGAAGAACCTTTAATTAAAATTTCGATAATTTTGTTTTGTATTTCATTAATTACCTTATTTTTAGTCCCATTTATTGGAGTAGAAGTAAAAGGATCAAAAAGATGGATAGATTTAGGTTTTTTGCCAAGATTTCAGCCTGTTGAGCTTATTAAGCCTTTTTTTATTGTAATATTATCAACTTTATTATGTTTGAAAAAAAATAACTTGTATTTTAAATATTTATTAAGCAGTCTAATACTTTTGCCAATATTGTTATTACTAATTTCTCAACCAGACCTAGGTCAAACATTGCTTATAGCAATGGTTTGGTTAACTCTTATTTTTGTCTCGGGAATAAATATTTATTTATTTTTTATATTTTTTATAATTGTTTCGCTGGTCGCTTCTTATTTAATATTTTTTGTTTCAAAATTTGAATACATAAAGTTTAGATTTTTATCATTTATAAATTCATCTGAAACTGGCAATTATCAAGCTGAAAAAGCAACAGATGCAATTATAAGCGGTGGATTTTTTGGTAAAGGTATAGGTGAAGGAACTCTTAATTCAAAAATTCCAGAAGCTCATACGGATTATATAGTTTCCGTCGTTTCCGAAGAGTTTGGGGCAATAATTGTTATAATTATTATATTATTGTACTTGGTATTTGCATATAAAATAATCCAAAAAATAAATTTGATAAATTTAGAAAAAATTAAATTGATATTAATTGGAAGCGTTTCATTAATTTTATTACAAACATTTGTACACATAGGAGTTAATATTAAATTATTACCAACTACTGGTATGACTCTACCATACTTAAGTTATGGTGGTTCATCTATTATTAGTACAGCAATAATTTCTGGAATTATTTTAAATTTGACAAAAAGAAAAGTTAATTAAGATGAAAAAAAAAAATATTAATTACAACAGGTGGTTCAGGCGGCCATGTAGTTCCAGCTATGATTCTTTATGATCACTTATCAAAAGATTCTGATGTAACTATTTCTACTGACAAAAGAGGCTCAAAGTACTTAGATGAAAATAATCATAAATATAATATTATTGATACTCCAAAATTAAATAATATTTTTTTTTTACCTTTTAACTTGATTTTACTATTATTTTTAACTTTTAAATCATTTTTTTTTTTAAAAAATAAAAAAATTGAAAAAATTATATCTACAGGAGGATATATGTCATTACCTCTTATTTTAGCAGCAAAATTACTTAATTTAAAAATATACTTATTTGAACCAAACCAAGTTTTAGGAAGAGCAAATAAGTTTTTTTTGAATTCTTGTATAAAGATTTTTTGTTATACTAAAGAAATTAAAAATTTTCCTAATAATTTCAAAGATAAAATGATAAAAATTGAACCTTTAGTTAGAAAAAGTATTTATAAATTAAATCCTTCTTTGATATCTAAATATAAGTTTAATCTATTAATAATAGGAGGAAGTCAAGGAGCAAATATTTTTGATAAAAATTTAAAAAACATAATTGTAAATATTTCAAAAAAATTTTCTATTAAAATAATTCAACAAACTAATGAAAAAAACATAACTAATTTAAAAAATTTTTATTATAAAAATAAAATTGAAAATTCAATTTTTAGTTTTGAAAAAAATTTTGATAATATTATCCAGCATGCGGATTTTTGTATAACAAGAGCTGGTGCTTCAACTTTAGCTGAACTATCTATATTAAATATCCCGTTTGTGGCTGTGCCCCTGCCATCATCAAAAGATAATCATCAATTTGAAAATGCAAATTTCTATAAAAAAAATGATTGTTGCTGGATATTAGAACAAAATTTATTTGAGGAAAAAATTGAGGAAATTTTGAGAAATATTTTAGTTAATAAAAGTGATTATCTAAAAAAAAAGGAAAATTTAAAAAAATTAAATTACCAAAATACTTGGATTAATGTTAATCAAAAAATATTGAAAAGCATAAATGAAAATTGAATTAGCAAAAACTGAACTTATTCACTTTATTGGAATTGGAGGTATTGGAATGAGTGGCCTTTCTTTAATAATGAAAGGAAAAGGTTTTAAAGTTCAGGGAAGTGATATTTTAGAAAATAAAAACATTGAAAGATTAAAAAAAGAAAAAATAAAAATTTTTTTAGGTCAAAAAAAACAAAACCTTAAAAATGCAACTATAGTTGTAATATCTTCTGCAATAAAAAAAAATAACCCTGAAATGGTTGAGGCAAAAAGAAAAAAGCTTCCTATTATTACAAGAGGTAAAATGTTGGCTCACATAGTATCTTTGATGAAAAACATTGTTGTTGTTGGGTCACATGGAAAAACTACCACTACATCTTTAGTTACATCAATTTTACAAAAAACTAAGTTAGATCCAACAATAATTAATGGTGGTGTTATTAATTCAATAAGAAATAGTGCTCGACTTGGAAAAAGTGAATGGTCAATTTTAGAAGCCGACGAATCTGATGGGAGTTTTGTCCATATTCCTCCAACTTATTCGATCATAACAAATATAGATAGGGAACATATGGATTTTTATAAATCTATGAATAATCTCAAAAATTATTTTATGCAATTTATTGAAAAAGTTCCTTCATTTGGAAAATCATTTATTTGTATAGATGATAAGATTAATAATCATATTGTAAGAAAATTGAATAGCCCTAATCTTTATACATATGGAACAAATCCAAGATCTAATTTTTTAATTAAGAATATAAAACAAACTACAAAACTTACAGAATTTGATTTACTTGTTAATGTTCCAAATAAAAAAAAATTATTTATAAAAAAAATAAAAATTCCATTGCTTGGACTTCATAATGTTAGGAATTCAGTTGCAGCAGCAGCAGTTGCTTTAACAGTTGGAATTTCTGTCACAGATATTAAAAATGGGTTACTTAATTTTAAAGGAGTTCAAAGAAGATTTAATAAAATTTTTACTTATAATGAAATAGATTTTTATGATGATTATGCTCATCATCCTACAGAGATAAAAGTTGTATTAGAGGGTGTAAATAAAGTCTATAAGGGTTTTGATAAAGTTTGTGTATTTCAGCCTCATCGGATTTCTAGGTTAAAAGATTTAAGAAAAGAATTTTCTTTTTCCTTTCAAAATGCTGATACAGTTATTTTATGTCCAGTGTATACCGCAGGAGAAAAAATAAAATTAGGATTTAATTATTTGAGCTTTGCAAAAGAAATTATAAAAAATTCAAAAGTAAGGTTATTTATAGTTAATAACAACAAACAGTTAGCAAACTTTATTAAAAAAAATATGTACGGAAAAAAAATTGTAATTGGAATGGGTGCAGGATCTATTTCTAATTGGATGAGAAAACTTCCAGAATTAATATAATGAAAACAAATGATTTAAAAAATTTATTATTTGAATTTGGAGAAAATGTAAAATTTGAACATGATCTGAAGAAAAAAAACTGGTTTAATATTGGAGGAAAAGCAAAAGTATTTTATAAAGCTGAAAATTTGAAAGAATTAGTCAATTTTATAAAAAAACTAAATGGAAAAGAAAAAATATTTATTCTTGGTGCTGGATCTAATACTTTAATATCAGACAATTTGTTTGATGGTGTAGTTATCAAATTAAGTAGAAATTTTAGTAACATTTCTCTTCTTGGTGAAGATATAATAATTTCAGGAAGTGCCGTTTTAGATAAATCTTTGTCTGATTTTGCAATAAATAATAACTTAAGTGGGTTCGAATTTTTGTCTTGTATCCCAGGAACCGTTGGAGGTGGAATAAGAATGAATGCTGGTTGCTTTGGTAAAGAATTTAAAGATATATTACTATCCATTCAAGCAATTGATGTTTTTGGAAATGTAATAACTTTACCTGCTAAAGAAATAAAATTTGAATATAGAAATTCGAGTTTATCGGATGACCTGGTTTTTTTAAGTGCATCTTTTAAAGGAATAAAAAAAAATCAAAAAGAAATAAAAAATTTAACAAATGAATTAAAATTAAAAAAAGAAAAAGCACAACCTACAAAAATAAAAACAAGTGGCAGCACATTTAAGAATCCTATATCACAAACTAACAAAAAGGTTTGGGAGCTTATTAGAGACTCTGTGCCTCTAGACAAAAGTTTTGGAGATGCATGTATTTCAGATAAGCACTGTAATTTTTTTGTGAATAAGGGAAATGCAACATTTGAAGATATGACAAAGTTAATAAATTTTGTTAGTAAAAAGGTTTTGGAAAAGACTGGCATTAGTCTAGAAAAAGAAATTAAAATTTTGGAATAAATTGAAAAAAAAAATTCTTTTAATTGCTGGTGGATACTCAAATGAAAAAGAAATTAGTTTAATGACAGCTAAAAGTGTTTATTCTGAATTAAAAAAAAATAAAAAATACAATCTTAAAATAATTGAACCCGATGGAAATTTTGTAAAAAAACTCAGAATATATAAACCAGACATAGTTTTAAATTTGCTTCATGGAAGATATGGAGAGGATGGATATGTTCAATCAATACTAGAGTCAGAAAAAATAAAATATACGCACTCAGGTGTTAATGCATCTGCAATTGCAATAGATAAAGAACTTTCAAAAAAACTATATATTAAAAATAATATACTTACTCCGAAATATATAAAATTTATATTTAAGAGAAATATTATTAAAAAAAATATATTTAAAAAAATTAAAAAAAAATTAAATTTTCCTGTAGTTGTGAAGCCAATTAACGAAGGCTCTAGTGTAAATGTTTATATATGTAACAAGTCAAATTTTATTAAAAATTTATATAGGTTAGAAAATTATGGAGAAGTTTTGATCGAAAAATTTATTCCAGGCCGTGAAATTCAGGTCGCAATATTTGGTAGACAAAAATTAGGAGCTATAGAATTAAAACCTAAGAGAAAATTTTATGATTATGAAGCAAAATACAATCCAAATGCAAAAACAGAGCATATAATTCCAGTTAAAATTAGTAAAAAAAATTATAATAAGGTTACTGATATAGCATTAAAAGCACATAAAATTTTAAAATGTAGAGGAGTAACAAGATCAGATTTTAGATTTTATAAAGATAAATTTTACCTGTTAGAAACCAATACTCAACCTGGAATGACCTCACTATCATTGGTTCCTGAAATTGCTAGTTATAAAGGTATAAAATTTAAACAATTAATAGAGAAAATAATTAACGATGCTTCAATCAATAAGTAAGAAAAGAATTTATTTTTATTTATTGATACTATTGCTCTTAAGTTCAACTTTTAATTTTAATATTATATCACAATTTAAAAATTTAAATTTAATAAGAAATATAGAAATTACAGGCCTAAGTAAAAAAGAAAAAAAAGTATTAGAGCAAAAATTACAAATTTTTTTAAATAAGAATATTTTTTTAATTAGAAAAGATGAAATTATAAAAATAATTAACAATATTACCTTTTTTGAGAATTATAATGTTGAAAAGGTTTTTCCTTCAAAACTATTGTTTAAAATTAAAAAAACTGAATTTATAGGTAAGACTATATTAGAAGGTGAAAAATTCTATATCGGCAAAAATGGAAAATTTACTAAAATGTTTTTAGTAGATAAAGTTTATAATTTACCTCAAGTCTTTGGAAATTTCCAAGCAGACGAATTTTTAAAATTACAAAATACATTAAGTTTACACAATTTTAATTTAAACAATATTAAAAAATATTATTTCTATAAAAATAATAGATGGGATATTGTAGATAATGACAATATCACTTTAATGCTTCCTTCTAATAATTTAGAAAAATCATTAAAAAATTATAAATTATTTTTAGAGAAAATAAAAGTTGAACCGGGTCAATCAGTAGATTTAAGAATTACAAATAAAATTATTTTAACAAATGAAAAAAAATAATTATTCAACTATAATAGACTTTGGTGCAAGCGAGTTAAGATTAGGAGTATTTGACAATAAACTATCAAAATTATTTTTTCAATCGAAAGATATAAATGAAAAAAATAGCAATGAAGAGTATTTTAAATCAATTAATTTTTTAATTAAAGAAGCAGAAAATAAAATTTCAGCTCATCTTGAAAATGTGACAGTCATGTATGATTCTTCAGAGATTTTATCTATAGATATATCTATTAAAAAAAAATTAGACCAAAAAATAAATTTTAAAGATATTTGTTCTTCAATAATTTTAGAGGCAAATCAATTAATTAAAGATCATTACACTAATAAAAAAATTATTCATTCAATAATAAAAAAATATATTATTAATAATGAAGAATTTTTAAATGAACCAGAAAAAATAACTAAAATTAATTCTATAGTATTAGAGATAAAATTTATATGTTTACCCTATAGTCAGTATAAAAGTATTTCTGAATTATTCAAAAAAAATAATTTAAATATAACAAATTTTTTTTCCTCGAGTTTAGTTAAGTCATACAAATATATTGATTTTTTCAAAGAAAATAAATTTATTGCATTTCTTGATATAGGCTTAGACAGATCAACAATGATTTTTTTTTTAAATCAGAAATTAGAGTGTTTACATAGCATACCGATTGGAGGAAATCATATTTCTAAAGATATTTCTCAAATAATGAATTTAAGTAAAGATGATTCAGAAAAGTTAAAAAAATTTTTTAATAAATCTGAGACTGATTTTTCAAATAGTGAAATAAATTCAATTGATAACTTAGATATATTAAAAAAAATTATTGGAAAAAATGTTTCAATAGATTTATTAAAAAGAGTTATCTTGGCAAGAATAGAAGAAATAATTGCATTATCATTTAAAGAAATACTTATCTCAGAAAATGTTGATATAAGACAAAATTTAAGCTTAGTTTTAATTGGAAATGGATCAAAAATATTTGATAAAAATTCTTTTCGAATAGAAGACAAATACAACTTTAAAGAAATAAGTTTTTATGAAGAAAATAACTATGATATTTGCAATGCTGGATTGTTTTTTGAAAAGAATTTTGCAAACAATAATCCTAAAATATTGAAAAAAAATCAAAAAAAACTGGGTTTTTTTCATAGATTTTTTAATATTTTTGGAAATGATTAATCGTATTTTGTTGTAACAATAGTTGTATATCTAAATTTTTATCATTTTTATATAAATAATTAATGTCAATTTTAACTCAAAAAACTATTTTAAATAAAATATCTATTGAAGGAATAGGTATACATACAGGTTTAAAATCTAACTTGAATATCCTTCCAGCCGAACCTAATACTGGAATTATTTTCAAACGAATTGATTTAAAAAAAAATAATATATTAATACCAACTTATAATAATGTTATTGACGCAACACTTTGTACAACAATATCAAATGAACATGGAGTCAAAGTATCCACAATAGAGCATTTGATGGGAGCTTTTTATGGACTGGGTATTGATAATGCAATTGTAGAATTAAATACTCAGGAAGTGCCAATCCTGGATGGTTCTGCAAAAAAATTTGTTGAGTTTATAATGCAAGCAGGAATTAAAGTTAGTGAAGCGCCTATAAAAATAATTAAAATAGAAAAGCAAACTGAAGTTAAAGAAGGAGATAAAATAATTTGCATTAATAAATCAAATGTAAGTTTAGATATAGATTTTGAAATTAAGTATGAAAATCAATTTATAAAAACTCAAAGAAATAAAATAAGTGTCTTCGAAGATGATTTAACTAATATATATAATTCTAGAACTTTTTGCTTGTTTGAAGATATTCAAAAATTAAAAAAAATGGGTCTTGGAAAAGGTGGAAGCTTAGAAAATGCATTGATTGTAAAAGATAACTCACTAATTAACAAGGATGGCTTAAGAAATCAAAAGGAGTTTGTAAATCATAAAATTCTAGATTGTATGGGTGATTTGTATTTGTCAGGTTACAAAATGATAGGCTCTCTTATTTGCTCTCAAGGAGGGCATCATTTAACTAATAAATTGCTTAGAAAATTATTTAGTGATCAAAAAAACTATTCTTTAATAGAAATTAAAGGTAAAAATTTACCTCATTCTTTGGCAAATAGAAATCAATTAAGATCAATTGCTTAATTATTAGAATTTTTAATAAATTCTGTTAAAATTTATAAATGAAATTTCAATTAGTTTTTTTTATCATAACTATATTATTTTTAAACATTTCTTGCTCAAAAGAGGAAGAAAAAATATCTATAGTCGAAGAAAAAAGTTTAGAGATGCAAATGATCCAAGCTTATAAAGAAGGACTAAAAGAATTAGATAAAGGCGATCCATTATATGCTGCAAAAAAATTTAATGAAGCTGAATTACTTTACCCACAATCAATTTGGGCTCCAAGAGCCGCATTAATGGCATCATATTCGTATTTTTCTTATTTTTATTATAGTGATGCTGTCCTTGAACTAGAAAAATTTTTAGATAAATACAAAAATCATCCAAGAAGAGATTATGCTTATTATTTATTAGCACTAAGCCATTATGATCAGATAATAGATGAAACTAAAGATTTAAATGAAATCTTAAAAGCAAAAAAATATTTTGAAATAATTATACAAACATATCCAAGTACTGAATTTGCATTAGACTCTCAATATAAATTAGAGTTAATCCAAGAGCTGTTAGCATCTAAAGAAATGTATTTAGCAAGGTATTATGTTGACAGAGAAAAATGGATACCAGCAATAAATAGATTCAAAACAGTTGTAGAATATTATGATTCAACAATTTATATAGAAGAAGCACTTCATAGACTGGTCGAATTACATTATAAAATAGGACTAATTAGTGAGTCAAAAAAATATGCTGCCTTATTAGGGTATAATTATAAATCAAGTAAATGGTATGAAGAAAGTTATGGGATATTAAACAAAGATTATGTAAAGATTTCAAAAAGACAAAATAAAAAAAAAGAGGAGTCATTAATAAATAAATTCAAAGATCTGCTTAAATAATAGGTTTTATGAATAAATTCATTAAACAAAACTATCTTAAAAAGATATCAGAATTTAAAAAACATAATAAACTTTACTATGAAAATAGTTTGCCAATAATTTCTGATAAAGAATTTGATAAATTAAAAAAAGAAATATTAGAATTAGAAAAGAAACATAAATATTTAAAAAGTAATTTTTCTCCATCAAAAAACGTAGGTTTTAAACCATCAAAAAATTTTGCAAAATATAAGCATCGAGAAAAAATGTTATCTTTATCGAACGCATTTGATAAAGAAGATCTAATAAATTTTGAAAAAAAAATATTTAATTTTTTAAATGAAAAAGCTGATTTAAACTACAGTGTGGAACCCAAAATTGATGGAATTTCAGCATCACTAACATATAAAAATGGAGATCTTATTTATGGAGTATCAAGAGGCGATGGAAAAGAAGGAGAAATAATTACAGAAAATTTAAAAACTATTAAGGATATTCCCCATAAGGTTAGAAGCAGTAATTTTCCTAAAGATATCGAAATAAGAGGAGAAGTTTTTATAAACAAAGATGACTTTCAAAAAATTAAAGAAAACTTTGCTAACCCTAGAAATGCAGCTTCAGGTTCACTTAGACAAAAAGATTCAAAAGAAACAAGCAAAATACCACTAAAATTTATTGCTTACACATTCGGCTTTATCAGTGAAAATAAATTTAAAAATCAATCTGACTTTTTAAAAGAGTTAAAATCGTGGGGATTTTTAACTAGTGAGCACAATGAAGTTATTAAAAGTATTAATGGGCTAGTGCACTTTCACCAGCAATTTGAAAAAAAAAGGTTTGATTTAAATTATGATATTGATGGTCTAGTTTATAAAGTAAACAACATGCAG
>MDSW01150469.1_pt1 | contig 16179 bp, 13 predicted proteins | sample 811171 | NCBI WGS metagenome assembly MDSW01 (sample SAMN05326641, study PRJNA326480) | marine metagenome | isolation source: seawater | place: Atlantic Ocean: North West | collected 2012
ATTAATGCCTGTGTCTCAATGATGATGTCGTCCAGCGATTCCTTCGAAAGTTTCAGTTTCAATTGTGCTACATGTTCTTCCAACAGCATCATCGTTTCACAGCTTGCGCGTAAGGGTGTCAACTTCTTGCGTACGCTCGTTTTGATGTCTTCACCCTTCAGCATTCGCTGAAGTTCATTGAGCAGGTTTACCTTTGATTCACCGCCGGATTGAGCCGTTGCTTTTACTGGCTTTGTTGATGCACTTGCGAGGAGAGAATCAACCATCCAGGTGATTTTGGCTTGTACGTCGTATTCGTTTCTTCGGCTGATGGCATATTGCATTTCTGCGGCGCGAATTCGACGACCAAGTCGCCGTAACTCCGATGCATGTTTCCCTTTTGCCTTGGTTGAGAGACGTTCAAAGAAGGTCGATGGAGGGCACACCTCAGCTGCAAGTTGATGTTCTTCAGTCGCCTTTGCCATCTTGAAATCGTCTGTTATGAGGACAACATGATGGCCGTCTCGCTGCATATCGTGTGCTAGGACCATGAGCGAGAGGTCAACGTCTTGAGGAGATGCTCGCTCACCGATTTTTGATCCAAGCCCTCGTATCTGATCGTCCGAGACTTCATGGGTCGTCAACAACGGTTTGATGTGGTTCAGCAAATTCGGCTTTTGCTTCCATCGTTGGTAGCGAACGTTTCGAATTTCACCGTGTACGCCTTTTGTGACGTGCATCGTTTTCAGGACCGATTCCAAATCGTTGAGAATGGATGTTGAGGCCATTCCACCCATGTGGATGAAACAATTGGAATCGACAACATAGGTGACCATATGCCTACGAATTCAACGTAAGTCATAGTTGTTGAGCAGAATGCACCGCCAAAACTGCATCGACAAGCGGCGCGATGGTTGCGCTGTTTGGATACGGGGAAACAACGTCTGCAGCGTCACGAACATCGGCAAACGGTGTGCCAACCGAGACCGACCAACCTGACATAGCAAACATCGACAAATCGTTTGGAGCATCACCAACCGACAACAGGTCGGAGGGCTGCATGCCCATTCGTTCCAGAATTAATTCGAGCCCGCTTCCTTTGGAAAGGTGGGGTTCCATCAAATGGATTGCGAAACCGGTTCGAACGACGTCGAGATTTGACCAATCGCTTGCTTCGATCGACTTGGTGATGAGTTCAAGGTTCTCATCTTTGAACAGGCACCATTCACTTTCCCTCCAGGCATTGGTTTGAATCCCATTTGAATCAATTTCAGGGTGCTGGGATTCAAGCCATATTGCAGCATTTTTTGCTTCAACTCCAGAAGCGCGAATGTGAGGTTCATCCCAATCCGGATGCCACAAAACGCCACCGTTCTCGCAACACATTGGCCCGCTCAATCCGATGAAGCGCCACAATCCGTAGGTGATGGCACGAACATTTCCTGTTGCGAGAATAACTGGAATACCCGCATCTTCCAGTCGTCGCAATGCTTCTACTGCATGCATGTCCAATCGCTTGTTTTCGTCGGTGAGCGTACCATCAATGTCGAAGGCGACGACACGTGGACACCACCCCGGTGGAAGCCATTCCATGTCAGAACCAAACGCTCCTGTTTCAAGAAGATTCTCTCGGACTGTTAAATCGAGCCAACATAGTCTTAAAGAAACAGGAATGAAACGACATCGCCATGGGAGAAGACGGGGAAGAGGCGTTTTTCTCGCTTGAGGACGACGATGCTCAAGCCAGCGTCGAAGAAGCGCCATCCAGTACTGCTGCATCGACTGATGTTCTCGATGACGTTGTTGTGCTTGACTCAGAAATCATTTCTCAAGCTACTGGCTGTTACACCGTTGAATGGCAACTTATTGGTATGGATTGTCCGGATTGCGCTGGAAAAGCAATGACCGCTCTCAGAAGCCTCCCACAAGTAAGGGCGCCAAATGTTTCAGCGACCCGTGGTGATGTTAAGCTTCAACTTGATTTAGAAAGAGGCTCGCTGGCTCAGGTTTCAAGTGCACTGCGATCACTGGGGCATGCTCCAGATACTGAACATCACCACCTCAAAGGCGTCAAAGCTGAGAGTGTAGCGAAACGGAACAGTACAACACTTCGAGACCTGAAGCGTCTGTTTTGCCTTCAACCTGGAATTCTCGATGCTGAGATCGAAAAAGATGGACGCATTCTTCTCCAAATGGTGAGCAGTGCTGACAAGGAACTGCTCAAGAAACGAGACGAAGCAATCGCTGTCGTCTGTGGTTCTGAACCGGAATATGTTGCGGCGATTTCCAACCGTCTTCGCCCCGATCAAATGCGACTTCTCGGTGCTGCATTTGCAGTACCAATTCTTTTTACTCTCTTTGCGCTGGAAATCTTCGGTATTGAGGGCTGGATTCCCGCACTTATTGCCATTCCAGGAATTCTTGCATCCAGCTATCAAATGTTCAAACAGGCATTGGCCAGCATGATTTCCTTGCAGCTCGGGTTCCAGGTTCTCACAAGCCTCGCAGTCATTGGAGCATGTGGCCTCATGATGTGGGAAGAAGCTCTCATTGTTTCCATCCTTGTTGCCGTGACCGTGCACCTTGAGGGTGATGCATTGATGAAAGCAAGAGAAGCCATGCAAGGTGGACTTGACCGACTTCCAAGAGTGGCTCGTAAAGTACATCGTCACACTCCAAATTTTACGCCAACCAACATTTCGTTCGAATCCTTTTCAATCGCACCTCAGGCGAACCCTTTGAAGCCACTTCATACAAACACAGAGCCACAAAAAATCCCAATCGATTTGCTAAGGAAAGGCGATTTCATTGAAGTGCGAAGCGGTGAATTGGTTCCAGCCGATGGGCGCGTCGTAGAAGGTACTGGGGCGCTCAACAGGGCTCCTTTGACGGGAGAATCTGTGCCGGTTGACATCGAAGAGGGAGAATTTGTACAGGCAGGTCTTGTGCTCTCGAGAGGTCCAGTTGTGCTTGAAGTCGAGGCGGTTGGTGAAAATACGCAACTCTTCGAGTTGATTGAAACGGTCCACACCTATCGAGATGAACCTCCTCGTCTGCAAGCGTCCATCGAACGATTTACCGCAATCTGGGTTCCAATCGTCATTTTCGGGGCACTGTTTGTTTATTGGTTCCTCTTCCCAGAAAACTGGAAAATTGTCTTGTTACTGTGGGTTGTATCATGCCCATGTGCTCTGTTGCTCGCAGCTCCGGTACCGCATGCAGCAGCATTGGCAAACTCAGCACACATGGGGGCGATTGCTCGTGGAGGAGACGTTCTCGAACGTTTGGCAAGAGTCAACCACGTTTTCCTCGATAAGACAGGAACGCTCACTTCAGGAAAGCCAACCGTTGGTAAAGTAGTGATGGCAAAGGGCCGACGACGTGATGCCTCTGTTGCGTTAGCAGCAGGAATTGAAGCCCGTTCCTCCCACCCGTACGCTGAAGCGCTCCGAGAATTTGCAGAAAATGAAAACATCAAACCTTCAGAAGTGAAGAACATCAAAGACGTTAACGCTGGAATTAAGGCGATGAGAAACAAAGAAGAATTGCTCATGTTGCGACCTAATGCACTTTCTGGACATGGAATAACCATCCCTCCAGAATTGCAAAAAGAGGTCGAACTGGCAGAATCATCAGGGCACGGTGCCTCGATTCTGACCAAAGCCGGTCGGTGTGTTGCGCTGTTTACGTTTGTTCACGATGATACGCGCCAAGGTGCAGACGAACTGATTCCTGAACTCCACAAAATGGGAATTCACGTTCAGATTCTTTCGGGTGATCAGCAAGGTGCAGTTGATCGTTTCGCATCCTCCGTTGGCCTTCCGAAGTCAGATGCATTCGGTAATCAATCACCAGAAGACAAAGTCAATGTCGTTCGTAGCCGCTCTGATATTGCTGTGACGATGATGGTTGGCGATGGATTCAACGATGCCGCTGCTCTCGCAGTGGCCGATGTCGGTGTTGCAGTTGGTTCAGGCGAATCGGTGAACATCGAAGCTGCTGATGTCATGATTCCTGGCGATGACCCACGAATGTTGACGGATTTACTGAAATTAGCACGCCGAACCGAGCGGAATTTCCGACAAAACCTCTCCTTTTCCATCCTTGTTACAATCACATTGGTCTATGCGGTTGTCAATGGGTTCTATGATGCCCTCTGGGTCGGCGTATTGGTCCATGAAGTTTCAGTAATTCTTGTGATCCTCAACGGAGCGCGATTAGCAGAGGGGACAGGTACCCTAGCGTTGGTCAAAAAGACCTTTTCTGCGATGTGGGAAGCGGTGCTGGTTGCCTTCGATACAGGTCGAAAACAACTCGTTGAAATGCGAGGTTGAACGGATATCTTCAAACCTAAGCAAGGTTGAGTCCCAACCGGTGAGCCGATGAGCAGAGTGAGGACAGACCCGTTGGTTGCAGCATTGACCCACCCAACACGGCAAGGCGCGTACCAAACACTTTCACAACGTGACGAAATGAGCACGGTTCAACTTCAAGAGGCACTCGATGTCGATCGCTACAACCTTTACCACCACCTCAAACGCTTGGTTAAGGTTGGACTTATCGAAAATCATCGCGACGTTGGGCGAGCACGATGGTGGAGGGTCATCAAGCAAGTTCCGCTCCCATCCATGGGTGGCGATGGTGCAGCATCCGGGGCAGCATCCCCACTGGATGCGTTGTCCAAACTGACGCACGTCCATTCGATTGATCTCATCGATTCAAGAGGACAAGTCGGAGCAAAGCAACTTGTCCAGAAACTTGCCCAAGAATACAAAATTCCGTTGGATTTGCCTTGGAACTTTCTTCCTGGAAAACTAATTCTTGTGGGGACAAAGAAAGACAGCGACGAATGAGTAAATTCGCTATTTGGTAGCCGAACAATCCAAAATCAAAGACAGGATGGAACATCATGGACGAAGAATTAACGGTTGAGTCGAGAATTGCTCCACCGTCACTCTCTTGTCCAAAATGCAATGGTTTGCTCCCTTCAGGACTTGGCGAAATTGAATGCGTGTTGTGCGGTGCGCATGTACGAACTGACCACGAACCCACCCGGACGAAGTGGATGAATGAACGCATCTCCTGCCCATCTTGCTCAAAGGTGCTTATCGCTGGTGTCGATCACCGTCCTGCAGAGTTGCGCTGCGGTGGATGCGAAGCCCAGTTCACGCTAACGGCAAAAGTTGTTCGTGTTGAAATTGAATGCCCCTCATGTCATCGAGGATTACGAATGATACAACGACCAGGGCAACGTATGATCGATTGTCCCGCTTGTTCAACAACGTTCAAGGTCAGTTTCTGAATTGCTACGGGCAGGTACCAAGAAGCCCGATTGCTCACCAAAGTTCCCTTCCCAAATCGCCCTTTTTGTCATCGTGAACGTCGCGCACCTTATGTAGGAAGAAAGGTCGATACACACCCGGATGGGATGCTATGAGTGCTAGCGATAGCAGGCAAGATGATGCTTTGGACGCTGCCCGAAAGAAGCGTGCAAACGCTGACCGGCTCAGCCTTGCAGCACTCCGAAGTCAGTTCACTTCCGCACCAACTGTATCCACTGACCAAGCACTTCTCACCAGCGCCCGCTTCCGTGAGGAAGAGCGCATGCGAGCAGACATTCGTCGTGAGCGACGTCTTCGCCAACAAGCGATATCCGAGCGAGTCGCAGCCATGCAAGATGCCATCGCTAACGACCTTGCTGTTCAACACGAACTTACACTCGATGCTTTGGAAAAAGAGATGCGCTCAGAAATGGAAGTGGAACTTGCTGAGATGGAACGCTCCTCCCTTGCAACTGAAGAGGCGCGCATGCGTGAACAACTTGATCTTCGTTTGAGTCGGGAAATCTCCAATCTTCAAAATCAACTTGAGCACGAACACGATCGTCGTCTTGAGGAACACAAAGACAGCATAAAGAAGTCCATTGAGGTTCAACTCCAAGATGAACATCGGCGGCGACTCGCATTGCAAAAGGAGCGTCTTTCTCTCGAATACAATCAACGCCTTCAGCAAAAGATCCGCCAATTGGAAGACGATATCGAAAAAGAAATGGAATCTCGCTTTGTTGAGATGGAAAACAAGGAAATTGAAACCCTCGAGGAAGGACACAACGCACGACTTGCTGAACGAGAAGAGCAACTCCGTCGTGGAATTCGTACTCGTCTGGAACAACAACTTCGTAATCGTCTACAAAACCGTGAGGCCCGATTGCGGGCGGAGTACGATCGCCGAAGTCTGCGCCTTGAGGAAGACATAGCACAGCAATTGCAGCAGGAACTCGAAGTTCAACTGCGACAGGAAACCGATGATCTTGAAGAACGAATGCGAGAGGATGTTGAACTTGCAATCGCCCGACGTCGAGACGAACTACGCGTTGAAATCCAAAAACAAATCGAGGCTTCTCATTCCGAGCGATTGAGTGAGCGGAAAGGACGACTCAAAGAGAAGTACGACATAACATTCTCAAAGGCTGTAGACGACATTTCCAAGGCTCTCAAGACCGAACTCGAGGCAGAGCTAGCACGACGTTCAGATGAAGAATTCACATCGTATCGAAACACTCGAGAAGCAGAGATTCAAAATCGACTTGCTCGGTTCCGATTTGAGCGAGAAACCGAACTTCGTGGCCAAATGGAAGAACAATACGAGGCAAAGCGCACGGAGTGGGCAGAACGCCTCGAGATTGAATTCCAATCGCGAGAAACAGCAGCACGCAAAGCCATTATGGCCGAGCTAGATGCACAACTTCGCAATGAGCGTCTTACCTTCGAAACCGATCTTGACCTGCTCAAAGATGAGACTGCTCTTGAACTTGAAGTCGATATGGAGGAACGTCTTGCTGCCTTCCGAACTCGCAAGCAAGAAGAAATTGCAGTCCAACTTGAACGCCAACTCGACAAGCGCGAGGAGATTATGCGAAACAAAGCACTCATTGATGTTCGAAAGCGGGAGGCTTCTATTCGCGCTGAAATTGAAGCACAACTTGGTCTCAAGCGTGCAGAAGTTCGTGACCGTTTGAACAGTCTCTCAGAGAAAATGGACTCCTTCCGCGAAATGGCAGAAACCAAGATGCGAGATTCAATCACATCGCAAATCCAAGGTGAAATTGACAATTCCGAGGCTGAATTGCAAAGCCGAGAGCAAGAGTTTGCAAATCTTCAACAAACCGATACACGTGCAGAAAAACGCCAGAAGTGGATGCAATCCATCTCTGGCCAAGCCCCAGCAACAATGCCGATGGGCCAAGACCCATCCACACTCGGCGCCCGTACTCCAATCATGAGCGGTATGAGTCGATCCCCTGGAATTCAGGACGCTCAAAGCCCGGGATTGGGTGGTATGCGTGCACCCATAGGTGGTGCAAAGCCACTCGGTCAAGCACCCATGCTTCGTCCAGTGAAAGCCCCTATTGGGTCGGCTCAATCGTCCGCAGGTCTACCCAAGCCAATCGAGCGTCAAGTTCGAATGCCAATTCAACCACAACCTCCGGTTGTTCAACCCACACAGGAGTTGCCGGCTGAGGAGATTATTGTTCCAGTCGGAGCAGTCGAGGTAAGCATCAAGCCAGGAGATGACGGCAAATTCGGAACCAACGATGATGAAGCCATCATTTCCAAGCGGGATCTTGATGAAATCCAAGATGGTATGGAAGAGGTCGTAGCTGATGTTGTTGAGGCAGAGACCGATACCACAACACTCCGACCCGTTCAAGGCACATTGACTCCATTGAAGGTCGTCCAAAAGGAAACGACCGAGGAGAAGGATGCTTCAGGAACTGCAATGCTCCGTCCTGTACAGCGATTAACACCACTCTCAACGAAACAGAAAGAGGCGAAAACAGCGACCATTACCCCGGTTCGCCCGAAGATGATTCCAAAGAAACAGCGTGGGCCACCTCCAACTTCAAGCAAGGGGGAGAAGCCCTCTTCCGATGATTCTTGATTGGACAATCATGCGTCTGTTTGATAATTCAATACAGCCTCGGTCGTACATGCGAACCACGGCTAGCATCGTATTGTGCTTGCTTTTGACCCATCTCCTTCTTCCGATGGTACCCGTATCTGCGAATCTCATCGATGCTGGGCAAACCGATTCAATTAGCGATAAGGTCGTTGCTTGGGAACAAATGAGCGATGGGAAAATTCTGATGGTTACCGGTAGCGGAATCTTGAGTGTTAACTCCTTTGAAGCGGGTGCACACTCAGAGGTATGGAGTTTGGATCTAAACATAACGGCGAATTCTGGGACCATCGATGCGGGAGAAAATCTCCTGGCAGTCGCACACAATTCAGGTGTCGTCATCGTTCAGTTGGCCCAACAAATCATAACACAATACATCAACACAAGCAATCCCGTCGATGCTGTTGATTGGGACAATGACGGAGACACCTGGGTTGGTTACTTTGCTGGACAACGACGAGCAGAAGAGTGGTCGGGCGGGTTCCCATCCGGTGTCACCACGAACGCACATACCGGCGGAATGAAGACGATGCTCATCACACCGACCGGAGATGTGTTGACAGGGGGCTTCGACTCACGTGTAAAAATTACTTCAAACAGTGGAACTTTGATGCAACAACTCACTGAAATGACTTCTGCAGTCAACGTTCTTGAGATGGATTCTGACGGGCGCCTTCTCGTTGGTACGGCAGGCGGGGAGCTCTATCGCTACAACATGAGCGATTATTCCTATGATGTCCTCTCAATCTCCTCAAATCCGCAAATCGTCTACTTGAAACAGATGGATTTTGCGACGTACCATGTCGGGACACAGTCCGGTGAAATCATCGAAGTTGACACGACCACCTTTACCGAAGGCAACATGTACGACACAAGCGGAAAGGTCCTTGGTTCTCTCAAAGGAAACAACGGTGAAATCTACATCGTTTCTGGATTCTCATCCACAACACGCGTCCATCTCTTCGACATCGACAGTGATGGTGATGGTGTAACCGATGCACTTGATGCATTCCCAAGCGACGCAAGCGAAACGAGTGATACTGATGGCGACGGCGTTGGAGACAACACGGATGAATTCCCAAATTCCGTCAACGAATCCGTTGATTCAGACGGTGATGGTGTTGGTGATAACGCAGACATGTTCCCTTCCAACAGTGATCAGACGATTGACTCGGATGGGGACGGCTACGGCGACAACAGCGATGGAATCGACGGCGATGCTTACCCGCTGGATGCCTCGCAATGGTCCGATACCGATCGAGACGGCTACGGCGACAATCCAGCCGGAACCACACCGGATGGATGTCCGAACGTCAATGGATTCTCAACAGAAGATCGTTATGGCTGCCCGGACAGCGATCTGGATGGATTTTCGGATCCAGATGAAAATTGGACTTCGGTCCAAGGTGCGGATGCATTGCCAACCGATGGGACTCAGTGGGTTGATGGTGATGGAGATGGTTACGGCGACAACGCTCTGGGAACAAATCCAGACAAGTGCCCAACAAAGAATGGAAACTCGACACGAGCATGGCTGCCAGATCCAGAAAACCCGCAACAGAATACTGAGTTGCCATCGCACGGATGTGAAGACAAGGATGGAGATGGTTGGGCTGATGCCTCAGAATCCAATGGAATGGATCTTGTCAAGGGAGAGTACCTTGACATCGATCGCGACGGTGTTGGGGCAAACTCAGATTACAACGATGATGATGCACGCGTCCAAACCGAGCAAGATCATTGCAATCTTGACTTCACCGACGTTCGTGATGTTTGTCAGGGATGGCGTACACCTGCCTATGTGCAATACGTTGCTGACCAGATTGCTGGAAATGAAACGCCCATGAGTTTTAGCAGTTGGAACACCACCGATACCACCGAATCGACCTCAAGCGGAGAATGGTATGAAAGCGAGGCCATGACCGACGCATTGGTTTACGGCGGCATCATCTTTGGCGGCTTGACCGCTGTCATCATCGTCGTTGGCATGATTATGTCGCGACGCAAAACGGCTGCAACTTCCAAGCAATACGGAGGAGTAGCACCCACCTCTGCAGCAATGAGCGAAGCTCTCGAAGGAACTGCAGGCTCTTCAGCGACAGGTGGAATTGATTCAGACTCGCTCTGGGGAGACGATGTTCAACCCTTGGACATGCAGGAGAAAGAAGACACGGGTCTCGACCTTGAATCCGATGTAGAACCTACTGCTTCAGAGGCTATGTTCACCGGTGATGAGTCCATTGAATCGATTGCATCGTTGGGTGAAGAATCTCAACCTGTGCAAGAAGAACCTGCCCCGGAAGCGCCAACTGAGGCTCCACCGTTACCGGCTTCGGGATTACCTGAAGGTTGGACCATGGAGCAATGGAAATGGTACGGTCACGAATATCTTGCAAAGTATGGCAAGGAGTGATTACCGCCAAACGATGGGAAGACTGGAGCGTAATTTTCCTAGCTCATCTCCAGTGTAGATGGGTTTGCCATCTTCTTTGAGTATGTTCATGATGAGCCACAGGACAGCGTTCCATGACTTGTTTTCAGCAAACAACTCAACTTCACCAGCAGTTGCAGCGATGAGCAGTTTTGCTTCATCGGTTGCATCATCAAACATGCCTCGAATGAGTTGCTCAGTTGTCAACAAATAGCCAGATGGGCGCCATTCCATCATGATGTGCACCTCAGACCTTGAATGGAGCCATGTTCAACCGGCTCACCAGGTGATCGACGTTGACATCAGCAACGCGTTTCAGATGTTCACGCAATGTGTCAATCTCTCCTCGCATGCGAGCCATTTTGTGTGCACGAATGAGATCTTCAAGCAACTCATTTACGCTCTTATGCCCACTTACTGTGCGCAATGTATTCAATTGTCTTCGAACTTCGTAACTTACACTTACCGAGGTCATTCCTTCTCCAGTCATTTGTGCATCCCAGTGGTTAATGGGTCCCTTCCCTACTTAACCCAACCGCGCGAAGTGACATGGCTTGTGTTGATTTTTCGACCCTTATCTTCGACCCGAGAGCAGACGAGGATGCTCTTTGACACCGAATTCACGCCGCATCTCTTGAACTCGGTTGTGGAATTCTTTTGCCAGAGTCCAGTATTCTAGGGAACCAGCACCTGCACCACTTGCCCGTGGTTCGTTCAGGAGAACGGTTGGTGCTCCGCTCCAGGGTGCTTCTGCAACTTTAACCAATCTTCGAATGGTTGTGTTGAACACTTTGTTTGGAATCTTTCTCGCCACTTCTGTGCAAACGTGTCGACTAAGTTTTGAACGAGCGTCGACCATTGTCATTGCGACACCAAAAATCTTCAAACTTCGGTTGATTCGCTTCTGAATCATTTTGATCGAATTCATCAACATGCTGAACCCTTCCAACGCGTAGTATTCTGCCTGGACAGGAACCATGACCCAATTCGCTGCACACATCGCATTGATCGAGAGCAGACCGAGCGATGGAGGTGTATCGATAATGATGTAATCAAATTCGTCGATGATTGGCTCAAGCCCCTCTCGCAAACGAGTTTCGCGACCAATTTTGTGAGAGAGTTCGATCTCTGCACCTGAGAGATGGATATCGCTCGGCAAAAGCCACAAATTTTTGATTTCAAGGTTCTTAGGGGCCTTTTTTCCTTGTCGGAGGATGAAGGCCTTCTGCATTGCATCGCTTAATTCTCGGGGCGAGAGAAGGTATTCCTCCATTAGTGGTAACGGTTCACCAGAATCATTTGCGAGCACATCGTAAGCTGTCTTTCGAATGTTCTTTTTCTCAACACCAAAGGAGGTTGCACAGTTTCCTTGTGGGTCGAGATCAACAAGCAAAACTTTCGCTGGTGGAACGCCTTGCTTGCGGGAACCTTTGGCCAATGCTGCAGCAAGGTTGACAGCGGTTGTTGTTTTTGCGCAACCACCTTTCTGATTGGCAACGGCGATGACCATTTTGTAAGGATTCATTGCCATCTCACCCCGCCTCGTATACAACCACAGGGCTTACCTGTTTTGAACTTCGGCATGAATTCAATTTCAAATCTCAAGAAATTACGGGTACAGGAACTTCCGAGAGAATCTTTCGAACGATGTGCATTCCGGTAATTCCACGTATTTTTGCTTCTGGTTTCATGACGATACGATGGCTGATGATTTGCAGGGAAATCCCCTTGATGTCGTCGGGAATGACGTAGTTTCGTCCAGCGATTGCAGCTGCAGCACGGCCGGTCTTGAACAGAGACTGCGATGCGCGAGGAGATGCACCGTTGACAACACGGTGATCTTCACGAGTTCGCTGAACAATCTCAACGATGTATGCAAGAATTGCTGGATCGACGTGTACGGTTTCAAGCGCTTTTTGCATTGCGACGACCTTTTTCGGGGATGTAATTTGTTCGACATCGTGTTGGTCCTTTCCACGCAGTTTTCGCCGGGCGAGAATCGCTTTCTCTTCAGCCCTGTCAGGATACCCCATGCTCATCTTCATGAGGAAACGATCCATTTGTGCTTCGGGAAGCGGGTATGTTCCCTCTTGCTCAATCGGGTTTTGAGTCGCCAAAACGACGAACGGAGCCGGGAGTTTGTGTGTAATACCTTCGATGGTGACCTGCTTTTCTTCCATTGCTTCAAGCAGTGCAGCCTGGGTCTTTGGAGGTGCTCGGTTTATTTCGTCAGCAAGTAAAATATTGGAAAACAGAGGACCTGCTCGCAATTTAAATTCTCCAGACTTCTGATCGTACATGTACGTCCCCATAATATCTGAAGGAAGCAAATCGGGAGTGAATTGAACACGCTTGAACTTGCAGCCGAGGGCGCGAGCGAAGGTGTTGGCGAGCAAGGTCTTCGCAAGACCGGGGAAATCTTCCAACAGCATGTTTCCATTGGAGAGAATACCGACAGTAACGCGTCGCAAATTTTCGTTCTTTCCAATAATGACTTTGCTTACCTCATTCATCAATCCGTTGGAAATATCTGCAACGGTTCGAATCAGGTCTTGTGTTCGAGCGTCTCCACCCGCGTTTCCTTGTGAGAATCCAGCATCCATGGTCGTTCACCTTCGTAGTAACAAGAGTGAATCGGCATGACATGATACTTGAATGTATGCCGTTCTTACGTCGGACAGGCATCAGCCAACGTGGCGTCGTCCCCAGAAGTGGTCATCCTTCCGATGAAGACGAACAATCTCTTCAAGGATTTCTTTTTCCAATTCAGTCAACTCAACCTTTGCAAGACGTGGGACGTGTGATTCGGGTATATCGACATAGAACACATCCAACTCTTCGATGTGTCTTCCCACGGTTGGACCCATCACGGCCACAGCGATTTCCTCGCCTTGTTTTGCTTCTTTGAGTTCCTCACTTGCTCGGGAGCGGAGGCTCTTGACCTGACCAACTGGTGATCCATCGAGCTTCATCAGTCGCTGGCCAAGATGGACTCGGCCACCGAGAACACGCATACCAACGATTGCTGGACCTTTGTTGCGGAAGGTGTGGTTTTCAAGATAGAGCAGTTTTCCGGGATAGACCAAGTTTTCACGAGCCGCTGAATCCATAGCTTCCTTGGTTTTCTCCTTCCACTCTTCGAATTGTTCGATGATATGGTAGATGATGTCACCTCCAATCCATGCCACACCTGCATCGCCCTGGTTGAGGCTTTCCTTGACTTCGTTGTTGGGCTCAATCGAGAATCCGAGAATGATTTGATTCAGACGACTGCTGGCAGACTCCGCGGTCATCAAATCCCGCTTGTTGACAGGTCCGACCGTAGCACGACGAATTGGGACCTCGATTTTCTTTAATTCGAAAGCGAGTGCTTCCAAGCCTCCGATTGTGTCAGCTTTGATGACCACACCTTCTTCATCAAGTTCAACTGATACCTGTGTTTCTTTTTTGGCCTCTTCGAATGATTCTTCGCTCGCAAGGCGAATGGTTGACCCAGCAAGCGCTTTTTCCAATCCTTGAGCAATAATTTTCACACCAGCAGCCGCATGAATGGTTTCAACCGATTCCCACCGGTCACCAGCATCACGCATTTCCGACATACCTTTGGTTTTTTTCAGCCCTTTAATTCGAACATCAAATGGGCCGTCAGCACTGACCACCGTAATGTGGTCACCGATACTGAGCGAGCCACGATGCAGGATAACATCGATGGTTTTCCCCATCCCAACTTCATCCTTCATCTCAAGAATGGTTCCTTCGGCAGGTCCGAGGGTATCAGTGAGCCGATCTTCAAGGAAACGTTCAGCCAATCCAACGGTAACTGTGAGGAGATCTTGGAGACCTTCGCCTTCTTTCGCCGACATTGGTACAAGCGGGAATGATTTCCTGAAATCTTTGATTTGATCATAACGCTCAAGATTGATTCCATGTTCTGAAACTTGACCGAGTAGTTTCCAGTATCGGTCTTGGAACAGGTCGATAACGTCCTTTCGCTGTTCTTGCAAAGATTCAATGAAGGAGCGATCACGTTTGCATATCCATCCGTGAATACGGTCAATTTTGTTGCCAGCAATAACGAATGGAGTTTTTGTTTGTTTGAGGATATTGATGGATTCAATGGTTTGCGGCTGCAATCCTTCCATAATGTCAACAACCAAAATCGCAATGTCAGCAAGTGCTCCTCCACGGTTTCGAAGCGAAGCAAATGAGTGGTGTCCTGGTGTATCGATAAAGAGCAGTCCCGGAGATTTGAAAGGGCGTCCACCCATGAGTTTTGCACATGTTTCATTGAGTACTTGAGCCGGTACTTCAGTCGCTCCAATGTGCTGGGTGATTCCGCCAGCTTCTCGGTCCATAACGCTGGCTTGGCGGTCACTTCCAAGCGAACGCACCAAATCGAGCACGCTTGTTTTTCCGTGGTCGACGTGACCGAGAACCGAAACAATGGGTTGACGATTTTCCCCACGAACGACTGGTTCGTCTTCGTTCACATCTGTTTCGTCCATGCGACTGCCTCCCAGGGAGGAAAATAGAGATTCACTCGTAGACCCAAGTGCCCATGGTGTTTTCCCACGTCATGAGACCTTCAGGGAACCAGAGACCAAGTTCAAATTCTGCTGTTTCTGGTGCATCAGAACCATGAATCATATTGAATCCCATATCCATTCCAAAGTCACCACGGATGGTGCCTGGTTCTGCTTCACGGCCATTGGTTGAACCAATGAGTTTGCGAGCAACGGATATGGCATCACGACCTTCCCACGCCATACAGACAACAGGGCCGGAGGTAACGAACTTGATCAAACCGGGGAAAAACGGGCGTTCCTTGTGAACATCGTAGTGCTTTCGCGCAATTTCTTCACTCGGTACCATCGATTTTAGACCGACCAACTTGAGTCCTTTTCGCTCAAATCGACCGATGATTTCTCCAACAAGTCCTCGTTGTACTCCGTCTGGCTTGACCATAATGTAGGTTGTTTCCATCTTCTTCACCGTCCTTGACTATCAAGAGGCCCTTTATGAGTTCACCGAATTGAATCAGCGGATTCCGCCACGGACATAGTGACGTGTCCACTTGACCTTTCTGGAGTTTCGGGACAGCTTGACCATGTTCTTGCGAGCCTTGCTGTTCTTGAACCATAGAATGCTACCGTCTTTGCGGACGAACATGGTTCCAGTACCTGGCTCGATTTCCTCTCCGGAGAATGAACAAACTCTTCGTTCTGGCATAATAATCACCGTGCGTTGAGCTTGCGGGCTTCACGACCCGTATCTTTGAGCATGAGGATGTCACCCATTCGGACAGGACCAACAACGTTGCGTGTAATGATACGCCCTACGTCTCGTGGGTTTGGAGCATCGTTGACTCGAACCTTGACCTGTGTTGCTTCACCGGTCATTCCAGTTCGACCGACGATCTCAACAACTTCAGCAGGCCAGCCACTTACTGTTTCGTCACTCATCTTTCGTCACCTGGTCAGTTGTTGATGGCTTTGATTGCCTCGAGAACGCTGTTGAATGCCTCTGTGTTTGCTTTGGAAATTTCCATCATTGCAATGGAAGCGGTTCTGACACCGGTGGGGAGTCCAGTTTCCTTTGCGAGGAATTCTTGGCTTGGGACATATCCGTATGGGATTCCTTTTTCTTCACAAATCAATGGAATGTGAGCCAAAAGTTCTGGTGGGTTAACATCTTCTGCAAGAATAACGAATTGCGCAGTTCCGCGTTCAGCGGACTTGGTAACTTCGTTGCTTCCTTTCTTTATTCGCCCGCCTTGGTTAGCTCGGATAAGCTCGTAAATACTGTCGGCG
>MDSW01068909.1_pt1 | contig 16176 bp, 14 predicted proteins | sample 811171 | NCBI WGS metagenome assembly MDSW01 (sample SAMN05326641, study PRJNA326480) | marine metagenome | isolation source: seawater | place: Atlantic Ocean: North West | collected 2012
AAACCCTGCTGAGGCCGCTGCCGCTTATGCTGAAATTTCTTGGAAAGCGTTATTGGAGCGATAGTCGTGGAATTATTGCTTTTTTTCATCGGTCTTATCCTCTTTGCAGGCTTACTTGCCTTATTGTACTGGGGTTATTGGAATGCCCAAAAGTTAGATCGGCAAATCCTTCGAGGAGACCCTTCTCTTTTGACAACTAGTACCTACAAGAGAGAAGAAATCATACAGGCTCCACAAGGATCGACGATTATGGAGGGCCAAATTGTCCAACTGCCCGGACAATACATTCAGCCAATTCAAGTGCAACACAATCAGTTACAAAAATGAGTCAAGATGGCCTTGCTGATAGGCTATGCCGGCTCCAGCGAGTAGAATAATGAGTACAAAGAGAACCTTTCGTCCTCTTTTCTTTGGTCGGGAAGTTTGAGCTTGTTCAACTTCAATTGGTGGCAATTCTTCAAGTGGCGGCAACGTTCCTATAGAAGGTAACTCCGCTATAGGAGGAAGTTCAATCTCATCGGGTTCGGGTTTGATACGATCTTCGGGATATAATTCATCAATATCTTCCAATCCTGGAGCTTCTGGAATAGGGCCGAGTACTTGGTCCCAAATTTCATCCAGTTGAGACTGGCTGACTGGTTTGGCAAGCCACCCTACTGCGCCGGCTGAATATGTCGCATGGACGGCCAACTCCGACAGTCGGTTCGGGGCTATGAAGAGAATTCGTGAATCACCACCATGTTCTCGCATTTCCAAGGCTGCAAGATGGCCGTCCAGAGAAGGAATGTCAAGAGACATTACAACAAGTTCTGGATCAAGTTTGATGTATTCATCAACTGCAAGATCTCCGTCCTCGCATACTTCAATCGCAAATCCTCTTTTCCTAAACACTTCACGGAGGCGCATAATTGACATCTGATTGTTGTCGACAATCAGCACCGTGGGTGCATCATCTGAAGAAACTTCACTGACGTAAGACATCGCGACCAATTCTCCTGAACCTGCTCTTGCTCATCAATGAACCGATGAAATGATTGAAAATTGTATCATTCTTCACTTGAAACATCTTCAACCGGGGCTTGCCGGGGATTTTCAAAGGTTTGGCGTACATTTTCCATATTCGCCTCTTCCTCCTCCATACGCTTCTTTCGCTTTGGAGCCTGCATAAACTGCATCTGAAGTTCACTGATGACACCTTTAAGCATCGCTTCCGCTGATGTATCCAAATTTCCTTGTGTTTTGTTTTGAAGCATACGAAGAATGTCAATAATGTCCTTCGCTTCCGAGAAATTGAACTGCAGCCCTCCCGCAGGGTGTTCTAAAAGACCGAGATTGATCATTGCTGACCGCTGAAACATGTGAACGACTGTGAAAAATGTCTCTGTCTCTTTATCTTCGAACATCGTTAATCCTCACGAGAACATTTCATCGAGCAACCAATCTGGATTGAATTGGAGGAGGTCGTCATATCCTTGGCCAATACCAGCGAAAACAATTGGGCGGCCTGTTGCAAAGGCGATTGAAAGTCCTGCTCCGCCTTTGGCGTCAGTATCCATCTTTGAGAGAACTGCTCCATCAAAGCGCATCATTTCTTGGAACATCTTGGCCTGATCTACAGCATCATTACCAGCGAGTGCGTCACCGACAAAGAGAACAAGATGTGGATTCGCAACACGCCGGACTTTCTCGAGTTCCTTCATGAGATTGGTCTTGTTTTGCATTCGACCAGCAGTATCGACAAGAACAACATCAATGTTCTTAGCTTTTGCAGATTCGATAGCATCGCGGGCAATGGCTGCTGCATCGCCTCCGCGTTGGCTGGAAATACAACGAATTCCGAGATTTTCACAATGTGATTCAAGCTGTTGGATGGCGCCGGCACGAAATGTATCTCCTGCTGCTGCAATAACTGAATGCCCGTTCGATTGGAGGCGATGAGCGATCTTTGCTGCTGTTGTGGTCTTACCGGTTCCATTGACGCCAACAAGCATCACGACCACTGGGGCGTCTCCTTGATCTAGGAATGATTGTACAGAGGCATCAAAGTCCCAATAACCTGCAGACAAGAGATTCCGTAATGCACGCTTGAGCGCTGCTTCCAGAACTTTCGCTAGTTCTGCACCGCGACGTAATCGAGCACCTACGAGGCTCTTTCGAAGTGCATTGAGTACTGAAGTTACGGCTTCGCTGGAAATATCGGATTCGAGCAGCATCCATTCAAGTTCTTCAAGAAGGTCGTTGAGCACTTTACCTTCTTTGATGATGCGTCCGCCTTGACCGACGATCCCGCCCCCCAGATCTATGGAAACTGCGCCTCCTTCGATTTCAAAATCTGCGCTCTTAGAAGAGCCGCGCGGAGTTGCTTTCACTTCGACCAATTGCCGTCCAGTAGTTGTACGCATCATCGAAAGATCAACGCGTGAGCCTTTCGGTTTAGCAACCATGGTTGCCTTTCTTTTCTTGAGTTCTTTTTGTCGTTGTTTCTCTAATTTCTCAAGTCGTTTTCGCTCTTTTTTTGATATTTGAACTGGAAGAACAATGTCTTCTTCCTCATCATCCCAGTCATCCCAATCATCATCAGAAGATGGTGTGTCGATAACTTCTGGAAGTTCTTCTTGTGCTTCAAAAACATCATCCTCCCATTCTTCATCGGCTGGATTTGAAGCCTCAAGAGCTGCTTTCCCCTCCGCAGATTCTTCGTTGGCAGTCAAGGCATCAGAATCGATTTCCTCGGCCACTTCCTTAACGCGCTTTTTGAATCGGTCAAAGAGGCCCATGGAATCACCTAATCGTCCAGTGTTAACTCATTACCAAACATGCCGCCCCGGCGCCGTTTTGGTTTTGGAATTGTGTGTTCCGAATCATCGGATTCTACCTCGGAGGTTTCTTCGGATTGCATCATTTCAACCTCGTCTTGTGATTCTGCTGCAACCGTAAAGGATTGTGCGAGTGCGGTAATAGTTGTTTCAAGTTGTTGGCTTTGGGATTGGAGATTTTCAAGTAGTGGTCCTAATTCTTCCATTCGCTCTCGGGTTAATATTGCTGCATCCGACCATGTACGCTCACCAAAAATACCGCTTCCGAGATCTACGATGGTTGTTCCTTCGCCGCCTCCTGGATGCTGGCAAGTAAGTGTCACGCCGGCCCCTATTGATACGTGCATCCTCATCTCTGAATCATGGTTCTTCTTAGCTAGTGTTTCGAGGATCGTGGCAGTAACATCGTGTTCACCAAGAACATTGATGACTTGCTCAATTCGCTCTTGAACTTCATGGAATCGCTCGCGATTCATTTCGACAAGCCTTGCTGTTCGTTGAAGTTCAGATTGTTCCACAAGACCGCCTCAACAAAGCCTGTGGTGCGACCTTCATCAATGCGGCGATGTCGCAATCACTCTTCTTCGGCAACCGGGGCTATAGCGCCGCCAGCTGCTGCAATTTCTTCACGAAAGTGATGAATAACCTTTGGTTCAGAAGATGTCCGAGGATCGATTTCGTTGATAGATTCGATGTTGATTGAACGGCGAGATGCTTTGTGGCGGGAGCCAATTATCGAATAAACGCGGTGTTCAGCATCGTCTTTCGAGGATGCAATAACATCGAGTGAGAACTTTTGTCGTAGACTACCAAACGGGGCTTGTCCAACAATACGGAATGCCTTCATGATTTCAAGGCGACTCGTTTCTTGATTTAAACGCGATGGTTGGGGGTTGGCGGGCGCATCGCGTGTTTCATCAACGTGGAAGAGTAGCGCAAGGTTGTGCGAAGCCTTCTGTTAGCGATGTTTATCCTCGTTGCCCCTCTTCCACTAGATGGGCTAGTAGATGAGGAGAATTTAGGTGGCTGTGAAGTAATCCTACAACTCTCCGGTGGCGATGTCTGGGGTCAAACAGAATGGGAAGCATTGGAACAATATGGGTACATTCCTTTACGACTACTAACACCAACCGAATTGGTCGCTTGGAAAAATGATGGTGCTCAACATCCGGATGCGTATGAATCTGGGATTCCGAACGCTTTGTGGAAATCCATTCCGGATGAAGGTCAAACGGTTCGGGTGGTTTTTGAACCTGGATTGCCAGATTCTATCCTCGATCAATTACATCAAAAAATGCAACTTCTTCTCGGTAAGGACCTTTCTTCAATCGAAAAGGGTCATCTAGCATACACTGATATCGTATGGGACTCATCTTTCCAAATGGAGTGGTTCGAAAATTTTCCTGGAATCTTATGGCTCGAACCTGAATTGATGACAGTAGGAAGGAATCTTGAATCAGCGACATTGCTCTCTGGAATTGATAGTGGTACTTATCCCTCCGCCTGGACTTTTGGGCTAAATGGATCTGGTGTTGTTATCGGCGTTGCTGACACTGGAATCGATTCGGACCACTCTTGCTTCCGCAATGTCTCCGATTCATCCATTGGACCTGATCATCGTAAGTTGTTATATGTGAATACTACCATCGATGACTGGGATAATTCTGGTCACGCCGACTATCGTCATGGCACTCATGCTGCTGGAATTCTAGGGTGTCATCCGTACACAACCGCTACTGAAGAGAATATTCCATCGGCAGTCATGGCACTAGGTTATGATACTAAACTCGTTGTTCAAGATATCGTATCTGAAGAAGGTTGGTCGCCCCCTGATGTCGATTTACTTCTTGCAGAATCGGCTATGTATGGAGGCTATCTTCATTCAAATTCTTGGGGGGACGATACTACTGATTACACATTACGATCAGCTGACTTTGATGCGTTTACTCGGGAATTCCCGTGGACATTGCCCCTCATTGCTCCAGGTAATGATGGGGGTTTCGTATTGGAGCCTGCCAACGCTCGAAATGTTGTTGCTATTGGAGCATCGACCAAGGATTCCGTTCCTGAACGATGGATGTCTTCGGTCCATGGACCTACAGATGCGGAAACACGTGGAATCTTTGCGCTAGCGCCGGGAGTGTCAATTGTTTCTGCCCGTTCTGATGGTTCGCCCGACACATACAATGCAGGCCAATACACATCAAGCGGAACAAGTATGTCGACTCCTATGGCTGCGACCTACTCCAGTATCATTCAACAAATGGTTCAGGAGGGTTGGTTGACGGGGCATAATGAAACCCTCGAAGTGTATGATCTTCAAAGTGGGGTTCCGTGGTTTGAATCAAATATTCCTCAACGTTCAATTCTGCTTGGAGAAGGGTTCGTTCCTTCGGCACCCTTGATGAAATCGCTACTATCGCTTTCCTCAACCCCATTGGATGATGAGTACAGAAACGGAGGGGAGGGGGGGTCTGATGCTCCAAACAATTACGATGGCTGGGGTGTGCTCAATTTGAGTGAGTTGATTGATTTTGAAGATCTTGAGACAGTATCCACAGACGTTGGTCGCCCAGTATCGAATATATGGATTCATGATTCTTATCGGCTTGTGAATGAACTACCATCCGACCTTATTGCTGAACGAGAAGGTGATGCGCAACCGATTGAATACCTCATGGAAAATACATGGGATGGTGAAGGGGCTGTTGGACCTTTCCTCTCCACGGGGGATGTTTTTCAACAACGTTTTATTCTGCAAGATAATGAATCACTCGATGTTCGGTTGTCTTTTCAAGCCAAGCCCGAACCACATCTTGTCGATGATGTACAATTGATGGTTCGCTTACCTGATGGGCGATTCGCTGTCGGAGAGCACTATCGCCAAGATGGGCGTTCAATGTTGTACTATGATTTTGCTGACCATCTCGACACAACTGTTTTTCCTTCAACCAATGAAACCACAGTGGGAGTTCGCTTGGATGCAAATACACTCGAAGATATTGATTACGTCGATGTATTGGTTGTTGGACGATATATCACGCCTGGAAACCAACCTGGCACGTTGGGTATTGACGGGGATCGAGTTGGATTTGGTCTTGCAATTCGAGGAGTGGAGCTCGATCCATTGAATCACTCCGATGGAGATGGGGATGGCATTCCCTACGAGCAAGACCTTTGTCCCTTCACAAACGCATTTGGATGGGATATGAACGATGATGGATGCATTGACGATACAGACATAGATGGAGTTGAGGATGATGTTGATGCATGCCCAATGACGCCGGAACAAGTGCCTGTCGATGAGGCGGGTTGTGCAAAACAGAACGAAGCACCGCGCATCTTTTTGGACGAATCGCTATTGCTCTCCCATGATAATGAAACAATAACAATCCTATTCTCGGTTCTTGATGAAGATAGTGTGGAGGTGACGGTTTCGCTTGAGCGTGCTGGGTCCCCTGTAAGTAGTGTAGATGTGTGCTTAGAAATTATCACAAATGATTCTTGGAGGAGTTGCTCGGTAAATGCCAGCCAGGATTTCTTTCCCCTCAATGCTGTCGGGAATTGGACAGCATACATTGTAGCCGAGGATCTGAATACAAGTTCGTGGACTATGCCTGCAATGACAAGTTACCGTTCGGGAACCTTTACGGTACATCCTATCGAACCGGTTTCAGAAACATATAGTAGTTCTAATTCATGGTTTACAACCGCTATATTGACTTCGCTTATATCAGCAATTATTCTCGCATTTGTCATTCAATTATGGTTCAATCAGAAAAGTAAAGAAGAAAATTTGTGATGGATTTCTTCATTCATATGAAGGGCTATCTTCAAACCTTATGCCATCCACGCCTGTTTATCCCAGAAGGTGATTAAGATGAGCGGACGATTATATGTTGGAATTGACTTAGGAACGTTTCAATCGACTATTGCTTCAAGCGCTGGCGCTATGCATTCAATTGAAACAGTTGTTGGACGACCGAAAGACCCTGTTGCACGAAACTTCCTCAAGCGAGATGTGCTCTTCGGTGCTGATGCACTAAAGAACAAGCTTGCTTGCAATCTATTCCGCCCTATGGCTGCCGGAGTTACACAAGACGATGAGGCAAATCTTGCTGCTGCAAAGGCTTTCGTATCTCATTTGATCGAAACCGTTGACCCTGAAGAATTTGATGAGGTATTCGGAGTTATTTGCTCACCAAGCCACGTTTCATTTACAGATAAGAGTAATCTTGTTGCGACTCTACGTGGGCAAGTCAATGCTATCATGGTCGTTACCGAACCATTCGCAACTGCATTCGCAATCGATGAAATCGGTGGCTCAATCGTTGTTGACATCGGAGCAGGTACAACCGATATCGCCCGAATCCATGGAACATTCCCAAGCGACGAAGATCAGGTTACAATTCAAGAAGCTGGTGATTGGCTCGACTTGGAACTTCAAAATCTAATCGCAAAGAAATTCACTGGTGCTCAGATCACTAAGGACATGGTCCGAAAGTGGAAAGAGGAGTCTTCCTATGTTGGCGGCGATGTTCGAACTGTCGAAGTTTCGCTTTCCGTTGATGGAAAGAGCCAGAATGTGGATGTCGGAGACCTCATCCAAGAAGCATGTGAATTGTTGATTCCTAAGGTTGGAAACGCAATCAAGCGAATCGTTGCCGAAGGAGATCCTGAATATCAACCAGTTCTTCGCAACAACATCATTCTCTCCGGCGGAGGTTCCCTCATCGAAGGACTTGCAGAACGAGTCGCTCGAGAAATCTCCGATATCGGTGATGTAAACGTATGGTGTGTCGAAAACCCTCTCGAAAAGGTCGCAGAAGGCGCACTTATGCTCGCTAGCGAGATGCCTGATGACATGTATACCGCTATCAACTGATTTGGTTGTACCAATTCACCATAAAATCAGGTACTTAATGCCTTGATTTACAGGGAAGGTTCAAGAGTGGTTGAGGGCCGATAGTTACCTGTATGACGCTCGGCGCTCCCAACCCAGATGCCTCTCGTGGGCAACAAAACAGTTCTGGAAACGATAGAGCGGCTCTAGAAGGGATGTTGAAAAGTTACCCAATAGACCAACTTGTCGAAGAAGTACTCGTCGCTTGGGATGAGCTTGGACGACGTAATGATGAAGTCGTTACAATCAAACAACGTCTACGTGTTTTGGAACTTGATTTAGCAGAACGAGAGGATGAAGTAGCCCCCGAAATTCAACGCCTTCATGAATCTGAAGAACAACTCAAAGAGGCTGAGGCACGAATCGTTCATCTTGATCGATTGTTAAACGATACTCGGGAAGAACTCGATGCTCAATCTTCATCTCTTTCAAAAGAACAGCAAGATGCACTTCATGAAGAAGTAGACCAATTGCGAACCTTGAGCATCTCTCAAGATGAGGTTATCGCTGAAATGGACGGCCGGATGGGTTTGATGGTCGAAGCACTCGAGAAAGCTGCAGATGCTGGCCTTACCTCGGTAACAGCTGATGAAGTCCGCTCTTTGAAAAATCAACTAGATGAGAAATCAGCACAATACGATGCGGAGGTTGCTGCTAATAATGCATTGGAGGAGGAACGCCAGCGTTTGCGTGATATCGCTGACCGAATGCGTGGATTATTGGACGCTCGAGATAAGCGGCTAGCAGATTTGGAAGAGCAACTCGAGCGTGTAATGCAGGGGCCTCGTTCGGTTTCTGCTGAACATGATTACCTCGTTGAACAAATTGAAGAGATGAAACGTCGGCTCCTTGAGCGAAATCGCGAATATGAATCTCTGCGACGGCGTGAACGTCGGCTCCATACCGACGTCTTTGAGCGTGATGAACGAATTCAACAAATGTCACTTACAATCACTGACCTTGAAGCCGCTCTTACAGATCGTGTTGCTGAAATTCGTGAGCTTGAATCTCAGAACGTCGTTGCAATGCAAGAGGTAACGAGTGTTCGACGAGGTGAGCGAACTCGTGAAGTCGTAGGACGTGTCTTTGCTGATTCCCTCTCTTTGGTACGAGGTCATGATGCCCGAGAAGCGAAGAGAGATGCATACGCCAACAGTCCAGATGTTGAACGAAGCTTGTCAACACCAACTGCTGATGATATGCGTAGTCTTGCTGAAGGCGGTACTGTTGACTTGGATGTTGAAGAAAGTGAATTGCCTCAAGGCATGGATGTTGACGATGAACGGCCTCCTTCACCAGGTGGAAGCGGAGACCCTGTACTCTTTGATGAAGAATCAGAGGATGCTGATGAGTGATTGTAGTCGCTCTTTCAGTAATTGTAAATCATCGAACTCCTCGGTAATAGTTCCAGTTACAATATAATCAGCTCCTGCTTCTGCAGCAGCAAGCATTTGCTCTGGCACACGAATTCCTCCACCGACAATAAGAGTGCAATCCATTGCCGACTTTGCTGTTTTGATGAGTTCAAGATCAACTGGTGATGATGCGCCAGAACCTGCCTCGAGATAGACTGTTGAGAATCCATACATTTCTGCAGTTTGGCAATAAGCGGCTACCAATTCTGTATCATTAGCATTGATGAGATCGGCTTGACCAACCTCTCCAACGGCGCCACCAGGAGCACAGACAATGTATCCTGTGGGAATTGTTTGAAGTCCGGCCTTAGCGATGTATGGTGCTCCTTGAAGTTGTTCTTCAATCAGAAACTTTCGAGTTTTACTGTTCATGAGCATCATGAACAAAATTCCATCGGCTCGAGCAGACATAGCATGGGCCCCTCCTGGAAAGAGAATGACAGGGATGTTCCACTGCTCTTCGCTTGCATCAGGATGTTGGCTTGCTGCAAACATCGACAATTCAAGCGCCTCTTGGATTGCTCCACAAGTAGCATCAACAATGTTGCTTCCTGTATCCGTAGAGCCACCAACGAAGATCGCTGAAGTCCCACACTCTACTGCCACCAACGCTCGTTGTGCCGCCACTTCTGGGGATTGTTTGTCCGGATCAATGAGTGTGATGTGTTTTGTGCGCCCCCCGCCCTTAGGAAGCATTGGCCCGTCATCCAACCACATCTTTCAACACCCGATGTATTGAGTCTAGAGTAGGGAGTTGTTAAGGAATTTCATGATTCACGAGCAAGAATTGACATACCGCTTCAAAGAAGCGCAGTTCATGGTTGAAGTTGAGAGGCCGCTCCGAAGTATTCTCTCCCGTTCTGATGCTCCAAAAGGAAAGATTCGCCTCGCAATCATTTGTTCGATTCTCAACAAAATTTGGGATTTAGCACCTCCGCTCCTTATCGGTGTTGCAGTAGATGTTGTTGTTCAAAAAGAGGATTCACTCCTCGCCCATTGGGGAATCATCGACCCTTGGAATCAACTGATTGTTCTTGCAATTGCTACTTTCGTCATATGGGGGCTTGAATCTCTGTTCGAATATTTCTACGCCGTGTTGTGGCGAAACCTTGCTCAAACCGTTCAGCATAATCTACGTCTTACGACCTTTGATCATGTGCAAAATCAATCCATGGCTTGGTTTGATGAGCATCAGAAAGGGGATTTGCTCGCTGTAATGAACGATGATGTCAATCAGCTTGAACGCTTTCTGGATAAAGGTGCAAACGATTTACTTCAGGTTACAACCACTGTAATTGTTGTTGGAGCTGTGTTCCTTTACCTATCATGGGAAATTGCTCTCTTTGCAGTTTTACCAATTCCTGTTATCCTTTGGGGCTCGTTTCTGTACCAAAAGAAACTCGAAGTTCGCTACCGGGATGTTCGGTCTACCGCTGGTCAATTGAATGCTCTACTAGAAAATGACTTAACGGGGATGGCGACCATCCAATCCTTCACAAATGAAACAAAGGAATTGGATAGAGTTCGAGCACTTTCAGAAGAATACCGAAATGCAAATCGTTCAGCAATTCGTCTATCTGCAGCTTTCGTACCTTTGATTCGAATGGCAATTCTGGCAGGATTTACAGCAACTTTGTTGCTTGGAGGAAAGTTAGCACTAGATGGTGTTTTAGCGGTTGGTGCATACTCCGTTCTTGTATTTATGACACAACGCTTGCTTTGGCCATTAACCCGTCTTGGTGAAACGTTCGATCTCTATCAACGAGCAATGGCATCTTCCGTTCGCATCCTTACATTACTAAATGAACCAAGTACGGTTATTGATGGGGAACATGAACTTGAAGAAAGTGTTGCAAAGAACTCAGCAATCGTATTCGATAACATCGACTATGCATATCCTGACCGAACTACATTGTTCAATCAGTTTAGTATTCAAATCGAAGCCGGCTCCACTATTGGGATTGTAGGTTCTACTGGATCTGGAAAAACAACCTTTACGCGATTTTTACTTCGTTTTGTTGAACCAAATGCAGGTTCAATTTCCTGGGGCGATCAGCGTCTTGACGAGTATTCTCTCGAATCTTTGCGAAGTTCAATTGCTCTAGTTTCGCAACACGTGACACTATTCCCAACATCCATCTTAGAAAATATTCGATATGGATGTAATAATGCGAGTGATGATGATGTTAAACAAGCAGCTCTCGTAGCTGAGGCATTCGAATTTATTGAGGAATTGCCCAATAAATGGGAGACATATGTTGGAGAAGGGGGATACCGCCTCTCTGGCGGACAGCGGCAACGTATTGCTATTGCTCGTGCTGTACTGAAGGATGCACCTCTTCTTATTCTCGATGAGGCAACTTCGGCGGTTGACAATGAGACTGAAGCGGCACTACAGCGAAGTATCTCAAAGATTAGTAAAGATCGAACCACGATTATTGTGGCTCACCGACTTTCAACTGTTCGACATTCTGACACAATCATAGTGTTAGAAAATGGTGAAATTATTGAACAAGAAACCCATGAAAACCTTCTCAAGATGAATGGCAAATATGCTTCTCTGTGGTCCGTTCAGACTGGAGAAAATATTGCCTAAATTAGTGGTCTACGCGAAAACGAACGTATATATTCGCGACGAATTCATTACATGACGACGAACATGCAGTATGAAGACTCATCAAAACTACGAAGCCTGAAGTTAAACCGCCGTAACAGTGTAATTCTTGCTGTTATGTTGTTATCACTTACCGCAGTTGCTATGCCAGCAGCAGCGGAAATAATCAACCCATCCGAAGAATGTTCTCCAGAAGATCAGGCTGCGGATACATGTCCTTTCTTAGATGACGGAGAAAACGACGGTCTTGAACTTGTCACATTCTTCCTCTTCTTCGTTGGATACATCTCGATGGGTGCAGCGTTTGTATTCTTCATGAGCGAGCGCTCGAATGTTGGACCTGAACACCGCACAACCATGACAATATCCGCACTGATTGTCGGTATCGCGGCGTTCCACTACTACTACATGCGAGGCGTTTACGTCGAGCACGCAGTAGTCTCCATTGAGTACCGTTACATGGACTGGATCATCACTGTTCCACTCATGGCACTCAAGTTCCCAAGCCTCGTTGGCAGGGGCGCCATCACGGACAAGACCTTTGCTGGTCTAGGATTCACAGGAATCTGTTTCGTTGGTGCACTTGTCATGATTGGTTTCGGATACGCTGGCGAAGCTGGTCTCATGAACGCATACCTCGCTCTAATCCTCGGTGGTATGGGATGGGCAATGATCATTGTCGCAACCGGTACACCATGGACTGACGGCCTTGGTGTCGATAACAGCAAGATCGCTGACGAACTCAAGTGGAGTGCAAACGCACTCCGATGGTTCATCGTTGTTGGATGGATCATCTATCCGCTCGGTTACCTCTTCAGCCCAGAAGTCAGTATCATTGATGCTGGGACAGAAGGCGAACTCTGGATGGGTATTGCTTACAACGTCGCTGACATAATCAACAAGATTGGGTTCGGTGTCGTAGCATGGATGGGAGCCAAAAAGGCTGCCGAAGCAATAGCTTGAATTTGATTAGGATATTCAGCATGTCATAATTGGAGAGGGTGCTTTACGGCGCCCTCTCCTCTCCATGGCGAGATAATCGTTGCGATATATACTCGAGAGAGTAGATTGGAAACTTTGTTTGATGTAACACACTAATCGGCCACCATAGAAATGTGAACAGCATGACTGTTGGAACTGCTAACTCCCAGGGCAGTATGAGTGTTGAGCCGAAGTAAAGTGGAATGAAATGAACGACGTATAAGGTTAGAGAAAGGCGGCCAAGACGGTCCAATCCTCTGAATGGGAGGCGATGTTCTAACAGAGCCCAGAAGATCAGTACACCTGTCATCGCTCCAATGAGAAATGGAGTGTTTGCGGGAAAGAAGGTCAGGGTTGCATTACCTACCGGTTGTGCAAATGGAGTATTGTTGTTCATTGAAATCGCTAAGAAAGATATGCATACAGTCATTCCACAGATTATCGCTCCCGACATCTTCTGAATACTTGGAGAATGAATGTTGAGCCCAGCACCAAGAATCGAGAAAAATATCCATGGGAAAATTGGGTATGTTCCTGAGATGATGAGGTGTTGTATGATTTCAGTAAAACTTGTTGTCTCAATTCTATCAGCCCATAATAATTCAGAATTTCCTGGTAAGAAAATCCAGTTTGCGATTCCAATAACGAGAATTGATATTGTCAAAGTTGCAGTGTTCCTCGCCAGTCGAAGCCATAGTGGGGCGATGAGATATAGGATAGCAAAAAGCGACAATACGCCTGGAGTGAATGGATCAAAAAGATGTGGAGCGCATATATTGACAAGGAATTGTGCAGACATTAGGTATAGGAATCGAATTGTTGCTTTCTGAATCGTCCACGATGAATGCACCGTAACCCAGCCGCCTACTGTTACAAACAAAGGAGCTGCTAGACCACCGAGACTTGCTACAACCAATGCAAGAAACGTGGTTGTTGAAGCATCATTTGGTGCCCACGTTGCTGCTGCATGAACCATAACCATGAGTAAAATCGCTAAACCTCGTAGTTGATCGATGTCTTTGCGACGCTCCATTCTCGGTCACCGTTGACTTCGAACGTATTCAACTGCGTTACGGAATATCTGCAATCCTTCACCTTCCCAATCTTCGCCAATATCCATTGACGTGTGTTCTGGATGAAGCCACATGCTGTAGAATGCTTCTGGGTGTGGCATGAGGCCAAAGACCAATCCTGTTGCATCACATATTCCTGCCACATTTCTCATACTTCCGTTTGGACTGATTGGGAAAGGAAGGAGTTCATCTTGAATTCCCTCCCCTATTGTAGTGACTGGATCGACATATCGAACCGTCAACTGATGGTTCGCTTCAAGGTTGTTAAAATCTTCAGCCGTTGGCATAACAAATCTTCCCTCGCCATGTCGTACAGGGCATTCGATTCGTTGGATGTTTTTGGTCCAGATGCATGGACTTTGAGAATCGAATTCCAATGTAACCCATCTGTCTTCATACCTACCTGTGTTGTTCAGAGTTAGAGAAGCGCGTTGAATCAAATCTGGTTCTAGTGATGCTTCGCTCGGGCCGGGAAGAAGTCCTGTCTTTACCAGTACTTGGAAGCCATTACAAATCCCAATAATTGGCTTCCCGTCTGTCACAAATTGTTGAAGTTGATCTCGAAGTGCAAAACGAAGGCGGTTGCCAAGAAGGCGCCCACTACCAAGGTGGTCTCCAAATGAAAATCCTCCCGGTACAGCAAGAATGTCGAACTCAGAAAGGTTACGTTCGCCCTGAACAAGCCGGTTTACATGAAGTCGTTCCGACACCCCTCCTACCATCTCAAAGACGGCAGCTGTTTCTCGGTCGCAGTTAATCCCGAATCCAAACAGAACGCAGACTTTGACCTCTAGGCTCATTCAACCACCCCTGTCATGTCCAATGCGCCTTTCCAAGAAGTGGTCAATTCATCAACGTCGGCTTGTATGATTGTGTCATACCCATCCTCAACAGTAAATTCTGAGGATTCTGTAACCATTCCGATCAAGTGAATGTCTGCACCTTCCATAATTTCAACAAAATTAAGTTCATGCTGGGCTTCAACCGAGATAATAATTCGGCCTAGGGATTCGCTCCATAATCGAGTAAATGCATCTCCTCCGCCAATACCATCTATGTCAACAATCGCCCCACAACGGCCACCAATACACATCTCCGCTAAAGCAACCGCTAAACCACCTTCACTACAATCATGGGCGGTGCGAATGAGTCCGTTTTGAATAGCGGCTGATAGTTTTCGATATACATCGAGTTGGCTTTTTGGATCTTCCAATAGCGGAACTTGCCCTCCAATACCTTCTACATCGCCTCGTTCTTTGAGATGGAATGCGACCTCTGATGCTCCCAGTTCATCGAACGTTGTTCCAACAAGGTAGATTCGTTCTCCATGGTGTTTGAAGTTCGAAGTTGCAGTCTTTCGGACATCTGGTTGATTTCCAAATAATGAAAATAGCATTGTAGGAGGAATTGAAATCTTATTTGGCCAAACACCGTAGTCATTCTTCATTGAATCTTTACCTGAAACACAAGGAAGGTGATAAGCTCGACAAATTCTCTCAAGTTCACGATTTGCACGTACGAGTTGAGCTAGTTTGAACTTCCCATCTGGAGTCTTTTCAGATTCGATTGGATCTGGCCAACAAAAGTTGTCCAGGCCGGCCATCTTATCGATATCAACGCCAACACAAACAGCGTTTCGCACCGCTTCATCGATAGATGCTGCGACCATTGCTCCGGCGTCTATGTCTGAATAACGAGGAGCAATTCCACAAGAGACAACAATGCCTTGTGAATTACCATGAATTGGGGCGATAAGTCCTGCATCACCAGGCCCATCGCGTTCAACACCAACAAATGGTTTGACGACTGTTTGTGCAATGACCTCGTGATCGTATTGCCGAACCCATGTTTCCTTGGAAGCAATATTTGGCCGAGCAAGCATTTCTTTGAGAAGTATGCTTTGATCTAGATCGTTTGGAGGAGTAAATGCAACGTGTTGTGGAGGAGTCCATTCTGATTCCAATTCAAGTTGAGGTACGCCGTCGTGTAGGAACGTAATTGGGAGATATGCAACTGTTTCTTCCCCGTGTTTCACATGGAAATAGCCTGTATTTGTGAAGGTTGCAACTTGGGTGGCTTCAACTTCATGGAGTTGGGCAAGCGCTTCAAATGCGTCTTTATCCTTAGGTGCAACAGCAACTGTCATTCGTTCTTGAGATTCAGATACGAGAATTTCCCAAGATGAAAGACCTTCCTGCTTCAAAGGAACCTTACCAAGGTCAATTTCACATCCATTGGTGTATTCTGCCATCTCGCCGATCGAAGAGGATAGTCCCCCCGCGCCATTGTCGGTTGTACATGTTATCAGACACGCATCTCGGGCTTCTAGCAACATATCCATCATTTTCTTTTGAGTGATTGGATCTCCGATTTG
>MDSW01021728.1_pt1 | contig 16171 bp, 13 predicted proteins | sample 811171 | NCBI WGS metagenome assembly MDSW01 (sample SAMN05326641, study PRJNA326480) | marine metagenome | isolation source: seawater | place: Atlantic Ocean: North West | collected 2012
AACGTAATAAAAGAAGTAAGAGCGATAACTGGTTTAGGTTTAAAAGAAGCAAAAGATTTAGTAGAAGGAGCTCCAAAAGAGATTAAAGGTGGAGTTCCAAAAAAAGATGCTGAAGAATTTAAGAAAAAACTTGAAGCAGCTGGAGCTAAAGTAGAATTAAAGTAAACAAAATTTAAGATCGAATTTTATTGTAAGATCAAACTTGCAATAAAGTATTAATATTTGATGCAATTATCTTTTACTCAAAAGAAACATATTAGAAAAAACTTTGGAAAACTTGTTGAGGGTTTATCAATTCCTAATTTAATTGAGGTTCAAAAAAATTCTTATAATGAATTTTTGAAGTCGAAAACCTTAAATGAGCAACTGAGTGAATTGTCAAAAGGTATAGATAAAGTTTTTAAAAGTATTTTTCCTATCGAAGATGGTAACGATAAATCTACCTTAGAATATATTTCATATAAACTAGAGAAACCAAAATTTGATGTTATTGAGTGTAAACAAAGAAGCTTATCTTACTCTGCAGCATTAAAAGCAACATTAAGACTTGTTGTATATGATATAGATACTGAAAATAATACAAAACAGATATTATCAGCAAAAGAACAAGAAGTGTTCATCGGCGATTTACCTTTAATGACACCTAGCGCAACTTTTATTACAAATGGAGTTGAAAGAGTTGTTGTGAATCAAATGCACAGAAGTCCAGGTGTTTTTTTTGATCATGACAAGGGTAAAACGCATGCTAGTGGAAAACTTTTGTTTAATTGTAGAATTATTCCTGGCAGGGGATCCTGGTTAGATTTTGAATTTGATCCAAAAGATATTTTATATTTTAGAATTGATAGAAAAAAAAAATTACCTATTACTACAATACTGTTTGCGCTTGGATATTCAAAAGATAAAATAATTGAAACTTTTTACAACACTAATAAACATTTGTTTAATGCAGATAAAAAAAATTGGACCACAAATTTTGACCCAGAAAATTATAAACGTCCAATTAAACTTTCTTACGATTTAATAGACTCAAATAATGGTAAAAAACTGTTATCAAAAGGCGAAAAATTAAACATTGTAATAGCTAGAAAATTAGCTGAGAAAGGTCTTAAATCTATATCGATTTCTAACGATGAAATTGTAGGAAAGTATATAGGAAAAGATATTAAAGACAAAAATGGAGAAATCTTAATTGGAGCTGGTTTTGATATTACAGAGGAGCAGTTAGAGAAAATAATTAATCAAGGAGAGACATCATTAAATATTGTTAATATAGATCCAATTAATAAAGGTCCTTATATTTTGGAAACACTAAAAATTGATAAAAATTTAAATAAATCAGATGCATTAAATGATATTTATAAAGTTTTAAGACCGGGAGAAGCACCTTCTCTGGAAATAGCTGAGGAAATTTTTAATAATCTTTATTTTAAAAAAGAAAGATATGATTTATCTGAAGTAGGGAGAGTAAAGCTTAATTCTAAACTAAATTTAAATACAAGTGCAAAAAAAACAATTTTAGAGCCCAACGATATAGTAGCTATTATAAAATTTATGCTCGATTTAAGAGATGGAAAAGGAGATGTCGACGACATTGATCATTTAGGTAACAGAAGAGTAAGATCTGTGGGTGAACTTGTAGAAAATCAATTTAGAATTGGTCTTTTAAGAATGGAACGAACTGTGAAAGAAAAAATGTCTACATTTTTAGAAATTGAGTCTGCAATGCCACAAGATTTAATAAATGCAAAACCTATAACAACTTCCCTAAAAGATTTTTTTGCAACTTCACAACTTTCTCAGTTTATGGATCAAACTAATCCATTATCAGAAATTACTCACAAGAGAAGAGTATCAGCCCTGGGACCAGGAGGATTAACAAGGGAAAGAGCAGGGTTTGAAGTTAGAGATGTTCATCCCACACATTACGGGAGAATTTGCCCAATAGAAACACCCGAAGGTCCTAATATTGGATTAATCAATAGTCTAGCAACTTATTGTAGAGTAAATAAATTTGGTTATATAGAAAGCCCTTATAAAAAAGTTGTAAACGGAAAAGTAACATCAGATATAAAATACTTGTCTGCAATAGAAGAAGAAAAATTTACTATTGCTCAAGCTAATTCAAAGTTGGAAAAAGATGGATCATTTTCTGAAGAATTAGTAGCTTGTAGAAAAAAACTAAACTTTGAATTATCCAACAGAGATAATATTGACTATATTGATGTTTCACCAAAACAATTAGTTTCTGTTGCAGCCGCTTTAATACCATTCCTGGAAAATGATGATGCCAACAGAGCTTTAATGGGATCTAATATGATGAGGCAAGCGGTTCCACTATTAAAACCAGAGTCTCCTTTAGTAGGAACTGGTATTGAGTCCGACGTAGCATTAGACTCTGGAGTTACAATTGTTGCTAAACGAAATGGAATCGTTGATAAAATTGATGGAAAAAGAATTGTTGTAAAAGCTAATGAGGTAACAGATTTATCGCAATCAGCTGTGGATATTTATAATTTATCAAAATTTCAAAGATCTAATCAAAACACATGTATTAATCAAAAACCATTAGTAAAAGTTGGAGACAAGATTAAAAAAGGAGATATCATAGCGGATGGTCCAGCAACGAAACTCGGTGAATTAGCTCTTGGAAAAAATGTAACGGTCGCTTTTATGCCTTGGCAAGGATATAATTTTGAAGACTCCATTTTAATCTCGGAAAGATGTGTAACCGACGATGTATTCACATCAGTTCATATTGAAGAATATGAGTCTATGGCGAGAGATACTAAATTGGGTGCAGAGGAAATTACAAGAGACATCCCTAATGTTAGCGAAGAAAGTTTAAGAAATTTAGATGAGTCCGGAATTGTTTATGTGGGTGCAGAAGTTAAACCTGGTGATATTCTAGTGGGTAAAGTTACCCCAAAAAGCGAAACATCATCAAGTCCTGAAGAAAAATTATTAAGATCTATTTTTGGAGAAAAAGCTACAGATGTAAGAGACTCATCTTTAAAATTACCATCCGGGAGTACAGGGGTTGTAATCGATGTTAGAGTTTTTAACAGACATGGTATAGAAAAAGACGAGAGATCGATTGCAATTGAGAGAGCAGAAATTGAGTCAGTTCAAGAAGATAAAAAAGTTGAAGAAGAAATTCTTAACAGAAATATTAAACAAAGAGCTATTGATTTGTTAAATGGTGAGGGCATAAATAAACAGTTTAAGGATCTGAAACCCGGCACAACACTTAATAAAAACGATTTTGAAAACTTAAATCTAAAAGATTTATGGAAAATATCATTGCAAAAAGATAACTTAAATCAAGATTTAGAAAAACTAAAAAATCAATTCGAAAACGCTTCTGAAGATATTAAGCTAAGATTTGAAGATAAAGTTAATAAAATTCAACAAGGAGATGATTTATTACCAACAGTAATGAAAGTGGTAAAAGTTTTTGTGGCAGTTAAAAGACGTTTAATGCCAGGTGATAAAATGGCAGGTAGACACGGAAATAAAGGTGTAGTTAGTAAAATTGTACCAGTTGAAGATATGCCTTATATGGAAAATGGTAAACCAGTAGATATAGTTCTAAATCCATTAGGGGTTCCTAGCAGGATGAACGTTGGTCAAATATTGGAGACCCATCTAGGTTGGTCGTGTTCTGAATTAGGAGATCAAATAAAGAAACATCTAAAAAACATTGATAAAGAAATAGTTAAAGTAAAAGACAAATTAAAAGAAGTTTATGGAAATACATATTATGATGAAGTTATTTCGAAACTTTCAAATAAAGAAGTTGCAGAATTAGTCGACAACTTATCAAATGGCGTTCCTATTTCTACGCCTGTTTTTGATGGCGCAAGCACTGATGATATCACAAAAATGTTAGATTTAGCTAAATTGCCTAGCTCAGGCCAGACACATTTATGGAACGGTCAAACAGGAGAAAGATTTGATAGACCTGTTACTGTTGGAATAATATATATGCTAAAACTTAATCATCTAGTTGAAGACAAAATTCATGCCAGGTCTACTGGCCCTTACAGTTTAGTAACACAGCAACCTTTAGGAGGGAAAGCTCAACTAGGTGGTCAAAGATTTGGAGAAATGGAAGTCTGGGCTTTAGAAGCTTATGGAGCTTCTTATACATTGCAAGAGATTTTAACAGTAAAATCAGATGACGTAGCAGGTAGGACAAAAGTTTATGAGACAATTGTAAAAGGAAATAATAATTTTGAATCTGGTGTGCCAGAGTCTTTTAATGTTTTAGTTAAGGAAATTAGAGCATTGGGATTAAATATAGAACTTAATTAATTATGGAAAAAAACATAACCAAAAATTTTGAAAACCAAAATACACCAGTAGAAAATAATTTTGATAGTATTAAAATTACTTTGGCAAGTCCTGAAAAGATTAAATCATGGTCATATGGAGAGATTAAAAAACCAGAAACAATTAATTATAGAACTTTCAGGCCTGAAAAAGATGGTCTATTTTGTTCAAGAATATTTGGTCCAGTCAAAGATTATGAATGTCTTTGTGGAAAATATAAAAGGATGAAATTTAGAGGAATTATTTGCGAAAAATGTGGAGTCGAGGTAACTAAATCTAATGTAAGAAGAGAAAGAATGGGTCATATAGATCTAGCTTGCCCTGTAGCTCATATATGGTTTTTAAAATCACTACCTAGTAGAATTTCTTTGGCAATTGATATGAAACTTAAAGAAGTAGAAAAAGTTTTATATTTTGAAAGTTTTATTGTTGTTGAACCCGGGTTAACTACTCTTAAAAAAGGACAATTAATTTCCGAAGAAGCTCTAATAAAAGCACAAGAAGAATTCGGAGAAGATGCATTTACTGCAGGTATTGGTGCCGAAGCAGTAAGAGAAATTTTAGTAAATCTTGACTTAAAAAAAGAGCAAAAAAAATTAAGAGAATCATTGAATGAGATTAAATCAAAAGTAACAGAAGAGAGAACAATTAAAAGACTCAAATTAATTGAGTCATTCATTTCTTCTGGAAACAAGCCCGAATGGATGATTTTGACATCTGTCCCAGTAATTCCTCCAGAGCTAAGACCTTTGGTCCCTCTTGATGGCGGAAGGTTTGCAACATCAGATCTTAATGATCTATACAGAAGAGTTATCAATCGAAATAATAGATTAAAAAGGCTTTTAGATTTAAAAGCTCCTGACATTATAGTCAGGAATGAAAAAAGAATGCTTCAAGAGTCTGTCGATGCTTTATTTGATAATGGAAGAAGAGGTAGAGTAATTACAGGTACTGGCAAAAGACCTCTAAAATCTTTAGCAGAAATGTTAAAGGGAAAGCAGGGAAGATTTAGACAAAATTTGTTAGGCAAAAGAGTAGACTATTCTGGAAGATCAGTAATTGTTGTAGGACCCGAGTTAAAACTACACCAATGTGGTTTACCAAAAAAAATGGCTCTTGAACTTTTTAAACCTTTTTTATACGCCAGATTAGATAAATTGGGTTTAGCAACAACTATTAAGCAAGCAAAAAGATTAGTAGAAAAAGAAAAAAGTGAAGTTTGGGACTCCTTAGAACATATTATTCGTGAACATCCTATATTACTAAATAGGGCTCCAACATTACATAGACTCGGTGTACAAGCATTTGAGGCAAAGTTGATAGAGGGAAATGCTATAGAGTTACATCCATTAGTTTGTGCTGCCTTTAATGCAGATTTTGATGGAGATCAAATGGCTGTACACATCCCTCTTAGTTTAGAGGCTCAGCTAGAGGCTAGAGTTTTGATGATGTCTACAAACAATATATTGAGTCCATCAAACGGTAAACCAATTATAGTTCCTAGTCAGGATATTGTTTTGGGAATTTATTACTTATCTCAATCTGAAGATGAAGATAAAAAACCAAGAGGTATTTTTTCAAGTATAGAAGAAATAGAACAAGCTTTAGAAAATAAATCTATTAGCTTACACTCAAAGATAATTTCTAAGTTTGTAACTAAAGACGATGAGGGTAAAGTAATTCTTGAAAAATATACTAGCACAGCTGGTAGATTTTTATTAGCTAATCTTTTACCAAAAAATCATAATATAAAATTTGCATTAATTAATAAACTATTAACAAAAAAAAATATTTCAGAAGTGATTGATACAATTTTTAGGTATTGTGGGCAAAAAGAAACCGTAATTTTTTGTGATAAAATTAAAACTCTTGGTTTCAAACACGCATTTAAAGCCGGAATATCTTTTGGAAAAGATGATTTATTAATTCCTAAAAATAAAGAAAATTTAATAAACAATACGAAAAAACAGATCGAAGAATACGAAAAACAATATTCTGATGGTCTTATTACTAGAGGTGAAAAATATAATAAAGTAGTCGATGTTTGGTCTAAATGCACTGACACCGTAGCCAACGAAATGATGAAAGAAATTTCGTCTGCTGAAAAAATTTATGAGAATGACAGAATTGAAACTAATTCAGTATATATGATGGCAGACTCAGGCGCTAGAGGTTCTCAGGCACAAATGAAACAGTTGGCTGGTATGAGAGGACTGATTGCTAAACCGTCTGGTGAAATTATTGAAACACCAATAATATCAAATTTTAAAGAAGGACTATCAGTTTTGGAGTATTTTAATTCAACGCACGGTGCAAGAAAAGGTCTAGCTGACACAGCTTTAAAAACTGCTAACTCAGGATATTTGACAAGAAGACTTTGTGATGTTGCACAAGATGTACAAATAACTAAGAAAGAGTGCGATCCTAAGAAAAGATCGTCTGTTACAATTTCTGAAATAATTGAGGGAGGAAATATTCTAGTTAGCTTATCCGAGAGAGTTTTGGGAAGAGTTATCGCAGAGAATATAAAAAATCCAGTTACAGGTGAAGTAATCATTAAAAAGGATAAACTTATAGATGAGTTTGATTGTGAAAAAATAGATGCAGCAGGAGTGAAATCTGTAAATGTTTATTCAGTAATTACATGTGCATCAACAAGAGGCGTTTGTCAAATTTGTTACGGAAGAGATTTGGCAAGAGGAAAATTAGTTAGTGTTGGTGAAGCAGTTGGTATGATTGCAGCTCAATCAATCGGAGAACCAGGCACTCAATTAACAATGAGAACCTTTCACGTGGGTGGAACAGCTCAAATTAAAGAGGAGTCTCAAATTGTTTCACAAACCAAAGGAAAACTAAACATTATCAACAAAAACTTAATTGAAGACTCCAAGAAAAATATTATCGTTATGGGAAGAAATACTCAATTAAGTATTGAAGACCAGAATGGAAGGCAACTTGCAATTTATAAAGTCAATTATGGATCAAAACTATTTTTTAAAGACGGTGATCAGATTGATAAAGGAAAAAAAATAGCCGAGTGGGACCCTTACACATTACCTGTGATCGCGGAAACAGGGGGGATAGTAAGTTATATGGATTTGATGGAAGGAAGTTCATTAACTGAGACATTAGATGATGCAACTGGTCTTTCTTCCAAATCTGTTACCGATTGGAAGTCCTCTTCAAAAAACTCAGAACTAAGACCTAGAATTACTTTAAGAAATGAAAAAGGAGAAATAATTAAAAAAGCTGATGGTAACGAAGCCAGATATTATCTTGTACCTGATACTATTTTGTCAGTAAAGGACGGACAAAAAATTTCAGCTGGCGATGTTTTAGCTAGACTTCCAAAAGAAACCTCAAAAACCAAAGATATTACAGGAGGTTTACCAAGAGTAGCAGAATTATTTGAGGCAAGAAGACCAAAGGATAGCGCTATAATAGCAGAAAACGATGGAGTGATAGAATTTGGAAAAGAAGTAAGAGGCAAACAAAAAATATCTATAGTTTCAACTAACGGTGAAACATCCAATTATTTAATACCAAAAGGTAAACACGTAAACTTTAATCAAGGTGAAAAAATTAAAAAAGGAGAATATTTATTAGATGGTAGCCCAGCTCCACATGATATTTTAAGAATTCTTGGTGTTGAGAAGTTAACAGAATATTTTGTTACCGAGGTTCAAGAAGTATACAGGTTACAAGGGGTAGTAATTAACGATAAACATATAGAAACAATTGTGAGACAAATGCTAAAAAGAGTTGAAATTAAAGATCCTGGTGACTCTGAATTATTAACTGGAGAAGTAATCGATCTTCTAGATATAAACAAGATTAATGATGATTTAAGAAATGAGAAGAAGAAACCAGCAACTTTTGAAAGGGTATTATTAGGAATTACAAAAGCTTCTCTTCAAACTAATTCTTTTATTTCTGCGGCATCTTTCCAAGAAACTACAAGAGTTTTAACTGACGCTTCGATTAAAGGTAAAGTAGACGCTCTAGAAGGTTTAAAAGAAAATGTAATTGTTGGTAGATTAGTTCCTGCAGGTACTGGTTTAACGAAAATAGAGTGGGATAAGCAAGCAAGAGAGCAAGATAAAGCTAGGTTAGAAGAGTTAAAAAAACAGGAGCTAGAAACCGCTACAGTAGCGCCTGAACAGCCGGCTTAAATAAATAAAATACTTCTAATAATATTGACATTAATAAATTCAATGCTATTTTACGGCACATTTTGAACGTTAGAAGTAAGGTTGATTATAGCCTTAAACACTAACAAACTTACCTGGGTTATTCTTGCTTTTACTTCAAAATAAAATTATGCCGACAATAAACCAGTTAATAAGGAAAAGAAGAATCAAACCTGTTGCAAGAAACAAAGTTCCTGCACTGGAAAAACAACCTCTTAAACGTGGTGTTTGTGTCAAAGTTTATACTACTACTCCCAAAAAACCAAATTCAGCCTTAAGAAAGGTTGCTCGTGTCAGACTGTCAAACGGTTTTGAGGTAACAGCTTATATTCCTGGAGAAGGCCACAATTTACAAGAGCACTCGGTTGTCTTATTGCGAGGCGGGAGAGTAAAAGACCTACCAGGAGTAAGATATCATATATTAAGAGGTAATCTGGATACCCAAGGTGTTGTAAACCGAAAACAGCGTAGATCTTTATACGGAGCAAAGAAACCAAAATAATCATATGTCTAGAAAAAGAAAAGCTCCTGTTAGAAAAGTTTATCCAGATCCAAAGTTTCACTCTGAAGTAATCTCAAAATTTATAAACTCTATTATGTATGATGGAAAAAGATCCACAGCAGAAAAGATACTTTATGAAGCATTAGATAAAATTAAATCAAAAAACAAAGAAGATCCTCTTAAAATTTTTAATACAGCAATCAGTAATGTCAAACCAAATTTAGAGTGCAGATCTAGAAGAGTTGGTGGTGCAACGTATCAGGTGCCTGTAGAAGTCAAATCTAAAAGGGCTCAAGCTTTAGCTTTAAGATGGATAATGGATGCCACTAGAAAAAGAAAAAATAAAACAATGGCTGAAAAACTTTATGCAGAGATAATGGATGCTTCACAAAACAAAGGATCAGCAATTAAAAAAAGAGAAGATACACATAAAATGGCAGAGTCAAATAAGGCTTTTGCTCATTTTAGATGGTAAAAAATATATGACTAAATATACTTTAGATAAATACAGAAACATTGGTATCATGGCGCATATAGATGCCGGTAAAACAACAACAACAGAAAGAATTTTATACTATACAGGTAAAAGTCATAAAATTGGAGAGGTTCATGACGGAGCCGCAACAATGGATTGGATGGAACAAGAGCAAGAAAGAGGAATTACTATTACCTCGGCGGCAACAACTTGTTTTTGGAGAGACCATAGGATAAATATTATCGATACACCAGGGCACGTTGACTTTACAATTGAAGTAGAAAGATCTTTAAAAGTTTTAGATGGTGCGGTAGCCGTATTTGATGGTGTTGCAGGAGTCGAACCTCAATCAGAAACTGTATGGAGACAAGCAGATAAGTATAAAGTTCCCAGAATATGCTTCGTTAACAAATTAGATCGAACTGGTGCAGATTTTTATCGATGCGTTGAAATGATTAAAGAAAGATTAGGTTGTAAACCTTTACCACTACAGCTACCGATAGGATCTGAAGCTGATCTAAAAGGTGTAGTGGATCTTGTAAAAATGAAAGGTGTAGTTTGGCAAAATGAGGACCTGGGCGCTAAATTTGATTATCTCGAAATTCCAGAAGAGTTAAAAGATAAAGCGAAGAAATATAGAAAAGAACTAGTTGAAACAGCTGTTGAAGAAGACGAAAAATTGATGGAGGCTTATTTGGATGGTAAAGAACCATCAGAAGATGATTTAATTAAATGTATTAGAAAAGGTACACTTTCATTTAATTTTGTTCCGATATTAACTGGATCAGCTTTTAAAAATAAAGGAGTACAACCACTTCTAGACGCAGTTATAGATTATCTGCCCAGCCCAAGTGACCTAAAATCGATAGAGGGAACAAAAGTTGGCTCAGATGAAAAAGTTACTATGAAATTTGAAGAAAATGAAAATTTTTCAGCTTTGGCATTTAAAGTAGCAAATGATCCTTTTGTTGGATCACTTACTTTTATAAGAATATACTCAGGTACTTTAAATGCGGGGACATCAATTTTAAACTCATCTAAAGATAAAGATGAACGTATTGGCAGAATGCTTCTCATGCATGCAAATAGTAGAGAGGATATTAAAACAGCAAGTGCCGGAGATATTGTTGCTCTAGCAGGGTTAAAACATACTATTACTGGACACACACTGTGTAATTCAAAAAACCCAGTTTTATTAGAACCAATGGAATTTCCTGATCCAGTGATTGAAATCGCGGTAGAACCTAAAACCAAAGGTGATCAAGAAAAAATGGGAGAAGCTTTAGCTAGGTTAGCTAAAGAGGACCCATCTTTCAGAGTTTCTTCGGACGAGGAATCAGGACAAACAATTATCAAAGGTATGGGAGAACTTCATTTGGATATTATTGTAGATAGAATGAAAAGAGAATTTAAAGTAGAGGCTAATATTGGAGCTCCCCAAGTCGCTTATAGAGAAACTATTCTTGGTTCATCAGAGATGGAGTATATACACAAAAAACAAAGTGGTGGTGCCGGACAATTTGCCAAAGTAAGACTAAGTGTAGAGCCTTTGGAAGCAGGCAAAGGAAGAGAAATCGAAAATTTAATTAAAGGTGGCGCCATTCCGAAAGAATATATTCCTGGAGTGGAAAAAGGTGTCATAGGTGTTGCTGATAATGGAATACTTGCCGGCTTTCCGATTATTGATTACAAAGTAAAAATTCTAGATGGTTTACATCATGATGTCGACTCTAGTGTGCTAGCTTTTGAAATTGCAAGTAGAGCATGTTTTAGAGAAGCTTGTCAAAAAGCTACCTTAAAATTATTAGAGCCAATGATGAAAGTTGAGGTAGTAACTCCAGAGGAATTCATGGGCGATGTAATCGGTGATTTAAATAGTAGAAGAGGACAAGTTGGCTCAACTGAACCAAGAGGAAACGCTACAGCTATAAATGCTGTTGTGCCTTTGGCAAATATGTTCGGATATATAAACAATTTGAGATCATCGACACAAGGAAGAGCACAATACACTATGCAATTTAGTCATTATGATAAAGTTCCGCAAAATGTTCAAGATGAAGTAACAAAAAAATTAGCTTAATTTATGGAAAATCAAAATATTAGAATACATTTAAAAGCATACGATAACAAAATTCTTGATTTGTCTACAGAGGAAATTGTTAATACTGCAAAGAGAACAGGTGCTCAAGTTAAAGGCCCTATTCCATTGCCTACAAGAGTTGAAAGATATACAGTCTTAAGATCTCCCCATATAGACAAAAAAAGTAGAGAGCAATTTGAGTCCAGAACTCATAAAAGATTAATAGATATAATTGAACCAACTCCACAGACAGTTGAAGCATTAATGAAATTAGATCTAGCTTCAGGAGTAGATATAGAAATAAAGATATAAAATGAGCATTGGACTAATAGGAACAAAAATAGGAATGACTAGAGAGTTTATGGATACAGGTCAATCAATACCTGTTACAGTAATCAAAGTCGAAAAAGGAAGAGTGTTAGATGTTATTAATAAAGAAAAAAGAGGCTATAGCGCTGTTAAAATTGGTTTTTTTAAAATTAAAAATTCTAAATTAAGTAAACAGATGAAAGGTTATTTCACTAAAAAAAATACTGAACCAAAGAAAATTTTAAAGGAATTTAGGATTGAAAATGCCGATCAATATAAAGAAGGCAATGAACTAGGTATTGAGATTTTCAAAGACAAAAAGTTTTTGGACGTAAAATCAAAAACCATAGGTAAGGGTTTTGCTGGAGTTATTAAAAGATGGAATTTTGGTGGATTAAGGGCTTCGCACGGGGTTTCAGTTTCTCACAGATCACATGGATCGACAGGACAAAGACAAGATCCTGGTAAAGTTTTTAAAGGAAAAAAAATGGCAGGACATATGGGTGATAAGGTTAGAACAATGTTGAATCTTGAAATAATTAAATCTGACATAGAAAATAATCTTATTTATTTAAAGGGTTCAATTCCAGGATCAAAAAATACCACAGTGTTCTTAAGAGAGTCAGTAAAAAATGTTAGAAGAAAAACAATAAAAGAAAAGTATGAGGCAAAAGTTAAAGCTGCTGCAGCTAAAAAGGGTAAGAAATAATGAAATTTCCACTTCTAAATATTGATGGATCTAAGTCTAACACGATCGAAATTTCTGATAAGCTTGTAAGGCTCAAGGTCAATCATAAATTAATTAAATTTGTTATTGATTGGCAATTAAATCACTCAAAACCTAGAGTTGCAAAAACTAAACAAAGAAATCAAATTAGAGGATCAACAAAAAAGATTATTGCACAAAAAGGAAGTGGAGGCGCTAGACATGCTAGCAAGAAAGCTCCAATATTTGTTGGCGGAGGTGTAGCTCATGGTCCAAAGGGGAAAGTCTATAGAATAAAGAAAATAAATAAAAAAGTGAGAAAATTAGCTTTAGCCCAAACACTCTCGAAAAAAAATTTAGATAAAAATTTACATATTTTAGCTGACGTAAAAAAGGAAATAAAAAAAACAAAAGAGTTTAACAATTTCTTAGAAAAGAATAACTTGACCAATGTCATAATAATTTCAGACACTGACTCGCATAAAAATATTAATAAATCAGCAAGAAACATTAAAAATTTAAAATTAATAAAGGAAGAGGGAACAAATATTTATGATTTGTTTAAATATAAGAATGTTATAATCACATCTTCGTCAGCTAAAAAAATTCAAGATAGGTTGCTTAATGAAAAAAATTAATTTTATAGACTCAATACGAAATCCTATAATTACTGAGAAAGCTACAATTTTGTCTGAACAAAACAAAACTGTATTTAGAGTACATGATAAAGCAAACAAAAAAACAATTAAAAAAAGTATTGAAAAATTATTTAAGGTTAATGTAATTAAAGTAAATATAGTTAATCAAAAAACTAAGCTTAAAATGAAACAGGGTCGAAAATCCTTCAAAGGTGGTTACAAAAAAGCAATTATCACTTTAAAAAAAGGACAAAGTATTGATCTAACAACAGGAATTTAATTTATGACACTAAAAACTTTTAAACCTTACACGAAATCTAATAGAGGAACAGTTGTAATTGATAAGAGCAACTTATGGAAAGGTCCATCCTACAAACCTCTGACGAAAGGTCAAAATTTTACTGGAGGTAGGAATAATAATGGAAGAATTACTTCTAGACATATTGGAGGAGGTTCAAAACATAAATTTAGAATAATTGATTTTTTTAGGAAGAAAAAAAATATGCCAGCTTCAGTTGAGAGAATTGAATATGATCCAAATAGAACGGCCTATATCGCCTTAATAACTTACAAAGATAATGAAAAATCTTATATTATTAGTCCTCATGGGTTAAAAAAAGGTGATGTTATAGAGTCCGGAAAAAATATTGAAATCAAAATTGGAAATGCATTAGAGCTAAAAGATATTCCACCAGGAACGTTAATACATAACGTAGAATTAATTCCAGGCAATGGTGCGAAATTAGCTCGCTCTGCGGGATCCTCAGTAACTTTATCAGGTTACGATGGTGATTATGCTATTTTAAAGCTCACATCTGGTGAAACAAGAAAAGTAAGTAATTCTTGTTTAGCAACTATTGGAACAGTTTCTAATCCTGATCAAAAAAATATAAAAATAGGAAAAGCAGGTAGAAATAGATGGAGAGGAAAAAGACCTCAAACAAGAGGAGTAGCGATGAATCCTGTTGATCACCCGCATGGAGGTGGAGAAGGAAAAACATCGGGAGGTAGAAGCCCCGTTTCTCCCTGGGGTCAATCTGCAAAAGGTTTAAAAACAAGAAAACCAAAAAGAAGTGATAAACTAATAATTAATAGAAGAAAGAAGAGAAAAATTTAAAATGACTAGATCTATTTGGAAAGGGCCTTTTGTACATCCAAGTTTGCTGAAAAAAATAGACAAACTTAAAGATACACCCAATAAAAAACCAATTAAAACTTGGTCTAGAAACTCAACGATAATTCCAGATTTTGTTGGACATAGTTTCATGATACATAACGGTAAATCTTTCATACCAATAACAATATCAGAGGAGATGGTAGGGCATAAACTAGGAGAGTTTGCGCCGACTAGAACTTTTAAAGGCCATACTCCAGCAGATAAAAAAGCAGCTGCTGCTGCACCGGAAAAAGCGGGGGGCGACAGTGGAAAAAAATAATATAATAAAAGCTATAAATAAAAATGTAAGATCAAGTCCAAGAAAGGTATCTTTAGTGCTTAAGTACATAAAAGGAAAAAAAGCTGATCTAGTTATAAGAGATTTAGACTTTACAAGGAAAAAAATAGCAAGGGATGTAAGTAAAACTGTTAGATCAGCGATATCTAACGCTGAAAACAATTTTCAATATGATATTGATAACCTTTTTGTAAAAGAGGCATATGTTGGGAAATCTTTAGTTATGAAAAGGTTTAGACCCAGAGCAAAAGGTAGAGCTAGCCCTATAAAAAAACCTTTTAGCAGAATTACAATCGTTTTAGAGGAAAAAAAAGAAAAGAAAGTGAATAAATAATGGGACAAAAAATTAATCCAATTGGTTTAAGACTAGGTATAAATAGGGGTTGGGACTCAACTTGGTTTGCTAAAAAAAAAGATTTTGGTAAATATCTGATTGAAGATTTCAAGATTAGAAATTACATAAAGAAAAATATTATTAACTCAGGTGTTTCTGAAATCATAATAGAGCGTTCTTCCAAGAAATGTACAGTTTCTATTCATACATCGAGACCAGGGTTTGTAATTGGAAAAAAAGGAGCAGATATTGAAAAAATTAAAAAGAACATTATGAAGATTACAAATAATGATGTTAATGTAAATATTAAAGAAATTAAAAAACCAGAGCTAAATTCAAATCTTGTCGCAGAAAATATTGCACAACAATTAGTAAAAAGAGTTGCCTATAGGCGTGCCATGAAAAGAGCTATGCAATCGGCTATGAGGCTTAATGCGAGGGGCATAAAGGTAATGTTAAGTGGAAGATTGGCAGGTAATGAGATTGCTCGGACTGAATGGTTAAGAGAGGGAAGTATACCATCACACACACTAAGGGCAGATATCGATTATGGTTTTGCAGAAGCATTAACAACTTATGGAATTATTGGTGTAAAAGTTTGGATCTACAAAGGCGAGCTAATGGCGAAAGATGTTGATAAAGAAAAAAGAGAAAGGGTAAAAAATGCTACAACCAGTTAGAACCAAATACAGAAAAGCTTTCAAGGGAAGAATACACGGAAATGCTTCTAGAGCTGTTAAACTCAACTATGGTCAGTTTGGTTTAAAAGCAATTCAGCCCGATAGAGTGATAGGAAAACAAATTGAAGCCGCGAGAGTTGCTCTTACTAGGTACATGAAGAGAACTGGAAAAGTATGGACAAGAGTGTTTCCTAACATACCTGTGTCAAAAAAACCTACTGAGGTTAGAATGGGGAAAGGGAAAGGTTCTCCTGAGTATTACGCTTGCAGAGTTAAACCTGGTCGAATAATTTTTGAAATTGATGGTGTCAGTGAAGAAATTGCAAGAGAGGCTCTTTATAAAGCATCAGCAAAGCTACCAATTAAAACTAAATTTATTAAAAGATAATATGTCCAAAAAAAAAGAAGAAAAAAAATTAACAAAAGATCAAGCAGAGAAAAAAATTCTTACTTTGAAAAAAGATTTAT
>MDSW01035444.1_pt1 | contig 16170 bp, 8 predicted proteins | sample 811171 | NCBI WGS metagenome assembly MDSW01 (sample SAMN05326641, study PRJNA326480) | marine metagenome | isolation source: seawater | place: Atlantic Ocean: North West | collected 2012
AGAACGAGAGGACGAGAGAGACTGAGAGTTGGGGGAATACGGGAGAAACAGCTCGTTGCGGCTGACTATTTTTGTACTGTGAGGACGAGGAGGAGGAGGAGGAGGAGGAGGAGGAGGAGGTTGGGGAGGGAAGGTCCGAGGCGCTCGGGGGACCCTCCTCGTGCGCGGCGGGGAGGGGTCGCCGCGGCTCGGCGCGGCGCGCGGGGGCGGCGTTCGCGGACGCGGGGTCGGGCGGCGACGCGGGGCGCGGGAGAATCGCGCGCGAGGACGGGGCGGGGTCCGTCGCGGACGACGTCTCGACCGCCCGAGGCGGCGAGACCTGGGGGGACGCGGGGGGCGCCTCCTCCGCGGCGCCGCGCGCGCCCACGACGGCGGCGACGCGAGGGAGGGGGAGGAGGCAGAGGACCGCCGCCGTCGCCGCGGCGAGGAGGCGCGGGCGGGGCATCGCGGCGCGCGCTCGAGAACGCGGTCGCGCGCGTCGCGCTCTCCTCGAGCCCACGACGCCGGGCGCGGCCGGACGTTTTTTATGTGCAGTCCGAAAAACGGAGATCAATTCTCAGACCGTCATCGACGGGTCGTGCGGATCGTCTGCGAGCCGCGAAACGGAGCCACGAAATCGCTCCAAGTCAGCGAATCTTTCCTTTCTGCACTGCAAGGTGCCGCCGCGAGGGTTTACTTTTTCCCCGAGGGTATCCCCGGCGCGGTGCCACTGCCCGCGACGCCGCCAGGATGTCCGGCTCTCTTCGCTCCCTCGCCCGGCGCGCGTTCGCCGCCGCGGCGGCCCGCCCCGTGGCGGCGACCGCCCCCAAGGCGCCCTACGCGCGCATCGCGCTCCGCGCGATGGCCACGGGCCCCGCCGCCTCCGCTGTCAAGATCAGCGACGAGCTCCTCGAGAAGCTCGGCGCGCTCTCCACCCAGGCGCTCATCGACGGCCTCTGGGTCATGGGCTGGCCCACCTCGCACATCATGGGCGCCCGCCCCCTGACCGAGGGCCAGAAGAAGATGGTCGGTCGCGCCGTCACCATCCAGTTCGCCGCCGCGCGCCCTGACATCGCCGCGGACAAGCCCGGCGGGATGGAATCGCCCGAGTACGAAGCCTTCGAGCTCGTGAACGGGAAGGAGGTGGTCGTCATGTCCTCCGTCGGCCCGTGGGAGTCCGTGGGCGGCGACATCAAGTTCCTCAGGCTCGCCCAGAACGGGGTACGTCCCGCGAGCGCGCCCTCTCCCCGCCAGGCATCACCTCGCGCCCTCGCGTCCGACTCCGCCCCCGCGACGCGCGCGCGCGCGCCGCCGCCGCCACATCGCCACATCCGCGCATCCCGCGCCACGTGGGATCCCGGGCGAGGATAAGCGACAGTCGAGAGGGAGCACGCAGCTCCCAAAAGTCTCCGTCAGGAACGCTTTTTTGGTTTTCCCCCGCGCCGCTCCCCCCCGCGCCCCTCTCCGCGTCCCTCGTCCCTGACGACGCATCCCCGCTTCCCTCCCCCCCCCCAAAACTCCCCAACCTCTCCACCCATCAGGTCCGCGGTCTCGTCACGGACGGTTCCGTTCGCGACACGGGCGTTTTGCGCGAGTACGGCTTCCCCGTGTTTTCCATCTCGACGACGCCTCGCCAGGGCCCTCACGTCCACCAGCCGTGGAGCTGCAACACGGTGATCAACTGCGGCGGCGTCGTGGTCCGCCCCGGCGACGCGGTGGTGGGCGACGACGACGGGTGCGTGGTCATCCCCGCCGCGGTCGCGCAGGAGGTGTACGACATCGCGCACTCGCGCGAGATCGTCGAGGACATCGTCAAGGAGGAGCTCACCAAGAACCCCGGCCCCCCGGGCAAGTACTACCCGTTCATGTCCGGCAAGATCAAGCCGGATTCCCCGCTCTGGAAGCTCATCGAGTCCAAGGGCCACGACCCGAAGAAGTTCAAGCACACCAGCGCGCGGCCCGGGGCCCGCGCCTCGGCGGGCGCCGCGGGCGTCCCCGGGTTCCACGCCGCTCGCCGCTCGAAGGCGCTCCCCGGCGCTGGGTCGGCGCGGCGCTACTCAGGCAACTCGTACGTGCAGACGGCGGCGTCGTACGACGACGTGCTGAAGCAATTCGCGCAGCACAAGGCGTGCGCGGTGCTCCGCACCCCGATCAAGGGCGCGATTTTGCCCGCGATGGACGCCGCGGTCGCCGGCGGTTTCAAGCTCGCGGAGTTCACGCTCACGACCCCCGGGTGCCTCGACGCGGTGTCCAAGTACGCGTCCCGAACGGACGTTCTGACGGGCGTCGGCACGGTGATGACGGTCGACGACGCCAAGAACGCGATGGACGCGGGGGCGCGGTTCATCGTCTCCCCGGTGCTCATCCCCGAGGTCGTCGAGTGGTGCGCCGCGCACCAGATCGTCGTCGCGCCCGGGTGCCAGACCCCCACCGAGATGATCCAGGCGTTCAAGCTCGGCGCGCCCATCCAGAAGCTCTTCCCGGGCGTCATGGGAGGGCCGAACTGGGTCAGGGCGGTGTCCGCCGCCCTGCCGATGCTCAGGATCAACCCCACCTCGGGAGTGGAGGTGGACACCGCCGCAGACTACCTCCGAGCGGGCGCATCGAGCCTCGGATTCGTCGCGCCCGCGTTCCCGCCGGACATGGTCGCCGCGAAGGACTGGGACGGCATCTCCGCCATCGCGCGGAAGGTGCAGGAAGCCGTCAACTCCGTCTGAAAAAAGGAGCGAACGGCGAATTTAGTCGCGAGCGGCGGCGAGACGCGAGCGACGCGAACCGCTTTTTTCTCCGTAGGACGCCCGCGCGCGGCGAGAAGAAGATACATACACCTTGAACGGTACCCTCACCCTCACCACGTGCGTGTCGTATGAGGGTCGTCGTCACGATAAAAAGAATACAACAACTTGCGTCTCGTTCGTCAGTCCGCTGTGCCCTTCCCCCCTCCCGGCGCGAACACGGTGGGTCTGTACTCCGGGTAGTACATGGACGAGCGCACGTACTTCTCGATGCCCGTCTTTCCGTCGACGGCGAGAATTTCCGAGATTTTCCCCCCGCGCCCCTCCCTCCCCTCCTTCACCGCCTGCGCCATCACCGCGCTCGCCACCTCCACGGAGATGTCCCTGATCTGGTTCACCCTCGGGTAGATCTCCCCTCGCTTCAGCTGCTCCTCGCTCAGGATCGCCGGGATCGCCTCCGCGGCGGCGTTGAGCATGCCGTCGCTGATGTGGTCGGCGCCGACGAGGATGGACCCCAGGCCGAGGCCCGGGAAGACGTAAAAGTTGTTCCCCTGGTTCGCGTGCATGTACCGCCCGTTCACGGTCTTGTGCTCGAACGGCGACCCGGAGGAGAAGATCGCGCGCCCGTCCGTCGCCTCCGCCGCCTGCGAGGACGTGCACTCCGCCCTGCTCGTGGGGTTGGACAGGGGCATGATGACGGGCCGCTCGTTGATCTCGCCCATCGCCTCCAGGACGTCCTCGGTGAATAACCCGCGGACGGTGCTCGCGCCGAGCAAAACCGTCGGCCGCGCGGTCTTCACCACCTCCAGAAGGCTCATCCCCTCCCTCGTCTTCTTCCCGCTCCTCGTCTCCGCGAACGGCCGAAGGTCGTCCACCCCCGGCGCGTCCGGGTCGAGGGCGCGCTTGCTCGTCACCAGCCCGTCCTTGTCGATGACGTAAAAGCGCGAGTACGCCTCCTCGGGGGTCAACCCGTGGTGCACCATGGCGGAGTGCAGGAAGTTCGCGATGCCCATCCCCGCGCTCCCGGCGCCGCACAGCGTGAACACCTGCTCGGTGATCGCGCTCGGGGGCTTCCCCTGCGCCGCCATGGCGCCGTAGATCCCCGCCAAAACGACCACCGCCGTGCCCTGGATGTCGTCGTTGAAGCACAAGATGTTGCTCCGGTGCCGCTTCAAAATCGGCATGGCGTGCTCCGTCGCGAAATCCTCGAACTGCACGAGCGCGTCCGGCCACCGGTTCTTCACCGCCTGGATGAACTCGTCCACGACCGCGACGTACTCCTCGCCCTTCAGCCGCCTCTGCTGAAGCCCGAAGTAGTACGGGTCGTCCAGGAGTTTCTGGTTATCCGTGCCGACGTCCAGGACACAGGGAAGCACGCACCCGGGGTCGATGCCCGCGCCGGCGACGTACAGGTCCAGCTTCCCGACGCTGATCCCCATGCCCTGGGCGCCGAGGTCGCCCAGGCCGAGGATGCGACTCCCGTCCGTCACGACGATCACCCGCACGTCCGACTTCCAGTTGTACATCATGGCGTTGAAGTGGCCGACGTCCTCGGCGCTGAAATACATCCCGCGCGGGCGGCGGAAGAGGCGCGAGTACTGCAGGCACGCCTCGCCGACCGTGGGGGTGTAGATGATGGGCGCGAGCTCCTCGATGTGGTCGACGAGGAGGCGGTAGAAGAGCGTCTCGTTGCGGTCCTGGAGGGCCTGCATCGAGCGCCACTTGAACATCGCCGTCTTCCCGGGCTCGTTCATGTTCTCCCAGATCTTCGCGCACTGCTCCTCGATGCTGAAGTACCGCGGGGGGGTCAGGCCGCGAATGCCGAGGCGCTCCTTCTCCGCGATGCTGAAGCCCGTGCCCTTGTTGTATATCGGGTTGAGCAGCACCTCGATCCCGCGGTTCGTGTCCGAGTGCATCACCTGCACGTCGTGCTCGGCGAAGCGGCACTTGTGCACGCGGTTGTTCCACGACGAGGAGGAGGAGCCACCGGACGAGGTCTTCGCCGACGAGGACGTCTTCGTCGCGCGAGGCGTCTCGTCGTCTGACGCGAAGGCGCGCGCGCCCGAGGGGGCGTGGAGCGCGTTCGCGCACGCGGACGTGAACGCGGGGTTCAGGAACGAGAGCGCGCGACGATGCGCCAGGTGGCGCGTCATCGTCACCGCGTGGCGCCGCATCGCGTCGCGAGGGGAAGGGTGAGCGGCGCGAACAGGAACGAAGAACTTTATCCCGTCAGCACTGCTCGTTTCCGCGGCGGCCGGCCCGCCGCGCGAGCCGCGGCGACGCGAGTTTAGCACTTTCAGCAGGCCGCGGGGATCGGCACCGAGCGTCTCTTTCGAAGCCGGATCACATCGCGCGCGCTCGCGGCTGGCCGAGGCGCGGCGCCGTCGCGGGAGGACGCGATGGGCGCCATCTTCAGCGCTCTGATGAGCATGCTCAACTCGAATCAGCAGCACAAGCTCATCATCGTGGGTCTGGATAACGCCGGGAAGACGACGACGCTGTACAAGCTGCACCTCGGGGAGGTGGTCATGACGCAGCCCACCATTGGGAGCAACGTCGAGGAGGTGAAGTGCGGGAACGTCTCGTTCGAGGTGTGGGATCTGGGCGGGCAGACGACGCTGCGGCAGAGCTGGTCGTCGTACTACCGAGACACCGCGGCGGTGATCATGATGGTGGACTCCACCGATCGCGCGCGCGTCGGGTTGGTGAAGGAGGAGCTCTTCAAGCTCCTCGGCAGCGAGGCGCTCGATCCCAAGGGCGTGTTGGTCTTGGCGAACAAGCAAGATCTCCCGGACGCGATGACCGCGGCGGAGCTCAGCGAGGCGCTCTCGCTGCACGAGATCAAGGGGAAGGAGTGGCACATCCAGGCGAGCTGCGCGCTGACGGGGGAGGGGCTGTGGGAAGGGTTGGAGTGGGTCGCCGCGAGGTGCTCCGGCGCGGGGTGACGGAGACGCGCGCCGGGCGACGACGACACGGCTTCGTAGATGACACTTAAAAATAAGTAAAAAAACTCGACGCGCCCTCTTGCGCCCTCTTCGTTCACTCGGTGTACCCCAGCTTCTTGCTGAGCGCCTCCGCCTCCTCCATGAGCGACCCGAGGTGTGCGTCGATGGACTCCTTCCAGAAGGCTTTCTCCGAGGGGTCGAGGCCGAACGGCTCGAGCGCCTCCTTGAACCCCTTGACGCCGCCCGCGCGGAGCAGGTCGAGGAGCTTCTCCTCGAACCCGTCCGGGGTCTTGGCGTAGACGCCGTACAGCGAGCCGACGACGAGGTCGGCGAACGCGTACGAGTAGACGTAGAAGGGGACGTTGTGGAAGTGCGAGACGTACGTCCACAGGTGGCTCGTGTTGGCGTACGAGTCGAAGACCTCGCCCTCCTCGCCGTAGTACTCGACCATGCTCTCCTGCCACGCCTCGGTCATCTCGTCGGGGGTCAGCGTCCCCGCCGCGCGCTTCGAGTGCACCTTCGCCTCGAACGCGTCGAAGCCGCACTGGCGCACGACGGAGTTGACGATGTCGTCGATCTTGGACATGAGCATCGCGAGCCTGTCCTCGTCGCTCGGCGCCTTGGCGAGCAGGTCGCGGAAGACGATCATCTCGCCGAAGATGCTCGCCGTCTCCGCCAGAGTGAGCGGCGGGTGGAACTGGAGGATGCCCTGCTCGTACGACAGCATGAAGTGCGCGCCGTGCCCGCTCTCGTGCGCGAGCGTCGCGACGTCCCTCTGCGTGCCCGTGAAGTTGAGGAGCTGGAACGGCCCGGTGCCGTACGAGGAGCTGCAGTACGCCCCGCCGCGCTTGCCGTTCTGCGCGGGGACGTCGATGCGCTTCTCGTCCACCATCGTCGTGAACAGACCCGCCATCGTCGGGGAGAACTTGTTGTACCCCTCGCGGACGATCTCCACCGCCTCGTCCCACGTGTACGTGTCCGAACTCGAGCCGATGTCGATGCTCGCGTTGCGGTCGCTCCACGTGAACGTCTCGAGGCCCTGGGTCTTGTTCAGAACCGCCTTCTTCAGGAGGTAGTACCGCTTGCAGTAGTCCACGCCCGTCGTCCGCACCGCGTCGAGCAGAGAATCGACCACCTCGTCGGGAACGTTGTTCCCGAGGTTCCTCTGCGATCGGAGCTCCTTGAACCCGCGCTCGGTGTTCTCCGCGTGCCACGATCCCGAGACCATGTTCAGCGACAGAGCCGCGACGCGCTCGAACTCCCTGAGGCCGTCGTTGAGCTCCGCCATGCACTTCGCGCGCGTCGCCGCGTCCTTCGAGCTCGTCATCTTCGCGAGCAGAACCTCCATGTTCACCTTCTCCTCGCCGTCCACGTCCGCGAACCGGAGGCGGCTGAGCTCGTTGCCGTAGAACTCCACGACCTTGCCCTTGCCCGCGAACGGGGCGCGGACGGTGAGGGCGCGCTCCACCTCCTTGCTGAGGTTGTACGGCTGAGACCGGCGCGTCTCCTCGATGAACGCGGCGTACGCGCCGAGCGCCTCGGGCTCCGCCGCCATCTGCGCGTCGAGGGCGTCCTGGGAGAGCTCCGCGACCTCCAGGGAGAAGAACGTGAGCTCGTTCCCCGCGATCGTGCTGTAGCGCTGGAACAGCGAGGCCTTGCGCTTCTGCGCCACGTCGTCGTCGAGCGCGGTGTCCGAACTCAGGCTGACGTACGTGAGACACTTCGTGAGCGCGATGTCGATCGCCTCGTACGCCTTGATCGCCCGCAGGAGCTCGGTGTCCATCTTGCCCTCGAAGTCGGACTTGAGCGCCTTGCACTGGGCCTCGATCGCGTCGAGCTCCTTGTCGATCGTGGAGCTCATCGGGGAGTCGTACCCGAAGTGGCGCGACAGATCCCAGCGAGGCTCGGTCGTCTTCGCTGAGGCATCCGCGGGAGCGGGCTCCGTGCTGACCGCCATCGTGCGGACGGCGCGGCGCGCGGTGGACCTGGACCTGGAGGCGACGCCGCGGAGAGCGGCGGGGGAGGAGCGCGCGAAAGTGCGCGCGGCGGTGGCGAGCGACATCGTCGTGTGGGCGGCCCGGGGGGGGAAGGGACGCTGATGACGACGGATCGTGTCTCGTCTCGGAAGCTCAGGACGACAATCTTCCACGCGAGCGCGCTGCTGGTGACGTGGCAACACCAGGCTCAAGCATGCGACTTGATCGGCGTCGACCGTCTCGCCTTCACCCCGTCTTCCTTTCGAATCCCGCGAGAAGTTTTGGGAAAAAGTAGGCACGTCGTTCCCCGGGCGTCGCGCCGCACTCGCGATGGCGCTCGCCTCTCCCCTCGCGCGCGTCGCGCGCCCCCGCGCCGCCCCCCCCTCCTCTCACCGCCTCCGCGCCGGTCCCCTCCGCGCGGCCGCGCTCGGTCGCGCCCCCCCGCGTCCTCCCGCCCGCGCGCTCGGGTTCGATCTCGGCGAGTCCGCGGAGGACAACCTCCGCCCCGAGGTGGAGGCGCAGGCGCTGATCGAGGACGCGTCCTCGCTCCTCCTCCTGCACGAGTCCCTGCGCACGCCCTCGGCGCAGGCGTACCTGCTCCTCCTGCAGCACATCTCCGTCAAGGGCACCCCCGCGAAGGTGTTCCAGGCCTTCGGCGCGTTCTTCCGCGAGTCCGTCGCCGCGGAGGGCGACTCCTTCGCGGACCACGTCCTCCTCCGCGTCGTCGCCGGCGACGACAACGCCCTCGCCGCGGCGTGCGCCGCCGGCCGAGACCCGAGCGCGGCGGAGATCGCCGCCGCGCGCGCGGACCTCGACCTCCTCCAGCGCGTGTGCGTCAACGAAGCCGTCGTCGTGCGGTGGTGCGAACGCGTCGCGAGCGCCGCGTCGCCCGCGAGGACGCAGCCCGATGCGTGGCTCGCCGCCGCCAAATCCCTCGGCGACCGAGGACGGAAGCGCGAGACGCCGACCGAACCCGAACCCGAACCCGAACCCGAACCCGAACCCGACTCGACCGATTCGACCGAACTCGAACCCGAACCCTCCGTCGTCTTCGCGCGCGCGGCGCCCGGGTCGAGGCTCGCGGCGCCCGCCACCTCGCGATCCGTCGACGCGCTTCGCGAGGCGACGGCGCAGAGCTGGGCGTGGTCCTCCGCCCTCCCGCGGCTCATGGCGCACTGGCGCGACCGCGGCGCCGGGGCCGTCGGCCGGAGCGCGTGCCTCGCGTTCGACGCCAAGTCCGGGACGCTCGTCGCGGCGGAGGATCACGAGGACGATCGGTGGGAAAATACTCCGACTCGCGAAGAACCGCCCGTCGCCGGGTTCCCGCGCGGCGACGCGTGGCGCGCTCCCCCGCCGGCGTCGGTCGCGCCGCTCGTCGCGCACCTCGACGCGTTCCTCGAAGAGACGGGCGGCTCGCCTCCGTCGCACGTGCTCGTGCACGGCCCTCCCGGTTCGGGGAAGCGCGACGCGGTTCGCGCGGCGGTCGGCGGTCGGCTGAGGGACGGCCTTCGGTGCGTGCGGGTGGCGCGCTCGGACCTCAAGGCGCTTCCCGCGCTCCTCGCGGCGTGCGCGTCGCACCCCCGGGCGCGGTTCGCGCTCGTCCTGGAGATGCCCCTCGCGCTCAAGGCGCACGCGGAGTTCCACAACGAGCTCGTGACGGCGATGGACGGCGGGGGGGGCGGGCGGTGGCCGAACAACGCGACGCTCGTCGCCGTCGCGCCGGAGGCGTCGGGGCTCAAGCCCGGCGCGGGCGACGAAAACGGCGACGCGGGGAGTTTAGCCGAAGCCTTCGCGGTCAAGATCCAAGTGTCCGCGGGGGGGGAGGGCGAGGCGTGAGGAGCGAAGGGGGGGGCGAGGGGGGGGGGAGAGGGGGCGCGTGAGGCCGCGGAACGATGGCGCGAAGGTCGAAGGCGCACGCGGAGCGGAGTCGTTCCGAAACGGAATAAAGAAGCGCAGAAATCCAAAACGTGACACCGTCGTCGCCCGGTGAAAGGTGGTGGAGGGAGCAGTTTGGTTTTCGGAGCCGTCGAGGGCACCCGCGTTTTGTTCTGGGTTCACGACCCGTGAAATCTGCGCCCGCGGTCGCGGCGGCGATCGTGGCGCGGCGGGGCAACGACGTTGATCGCCGCGTGTCGCGCTGGCGGATAAACGTCATCAGACCGCATCGACGCGTCTCTTCGCTCGACCGTCTCGGTTCGCGCGTCCCCTCGGGTCACCCGCGCGCGCTCGTCCGGTCCGCCCAACGAACGATGGCCGCCATCTCGCGCCCGACGCCGACGCCGCTTCGCCGCGCGCCCCTCCGCGACCGCGCGCTCCCGGCGCTGCGATCGCGCGCCCGGGTCCCCGCCGTTCGCGCTCGCCCCTCCTCGCTCGTCCCTCGCGCGGCGAGCAAGCTGGCGCTCATCGCGACGGGCGCGAACCTCCCCCACCCCGACAAGGTGAAGAAAGGCGGCGAGGACGCGTGGTTCGTGCGCGTGGGGAAGAACGGGGGCGGCGAGATGTACGTCGCGGACGGCGTCGGCGGCTTCAACGAGCAGGGCGTCGATCCGGGGCTGTACGCCCGCGTCTTGTGCTACGAGGCGGCCAAGGCGAAGGACGCGGCGAGCCGCAACCCCCTCGCGCGCGCGGACCCCAAGCGGCTCATACAAGCGGCGCAGGAGGCGACGAAGCTCCCCGGCGCGAGCACGATGGTGTGCGTCGAGGTGGACGGCTCGAAGCTCAAGGCGGCGAACCTGGGCGACTCGGGATTCCGCGTCGTCCGCGGCGGAGAGGTGGTCTTCGCCTCCGCGGCGCAGGAACACTACTTCAACTGCCCGTACCAGCTCGGGTACGAGCCCCTGAGCGAGGACACGGACACGGCCGCGGACGCGGAGTCGTACGAGTTCGCGGTGAAGCCCGGGGACCTCGTCGTCGCCGGGTCCGACGGTCTGTTCGACAACGTCTTCGACGAGGACATCGCGCGCATCGCGACGGCGGCGGCGGCGTCGGTGCGCGGCGCGGGGGCGCTCAGCGCCGCGAGGGCGGCGTCCGAACAGCTCGCGGCGACGGCCAGGAAGCACGCGGAGGACCCCCTGTACGAGTCGCCGTACGCCGTGGAGGCGGCGGCGGAGAAGGCGGGGGGCGGCGGGGCGAAGCAGAAGGGCCCCATGGGATTCATCAACGCCTTCGCCGCCGCCGCGGGATCCGCGGTGACGGGGAAGAAACTCGGCGGGAAGATGGACGACATCACCGTCGTCGTCGGGGCGGTCGTCGCGACGGACGCGGCGAAGGAGGACATCGCCGCCGCCGAGAAGGTGAGCGCGAAGCTGCAGAAGGAGGCGGACGTCGTGCGTAAGCGCGCCGCGGGCGAGGAGGCCAAGACGATGCGGTCGGTGAACCTGAGGAAAGAGATGGACGCCGCGCTCAAGGAGAACGTCGCCGCGAAGGAGGCGAAGGAGGCGAAGGAAAAGGCCAAGCCCCCGGAGTTCTCCGCCGCGCAGGTGGCGAAGATGGACGCGGCGACCATCCGCAGGCTCCTGGACGAGCGCGGGCTCCCGACGAGCGGGAAAATCGACAGGCTCCGCGAGCGACTCGGGGCGGTGAAGCAAAAGTGAGCGACGCGTCGAGGACCCCGCGGTTCGAGCGCGTCGCGGGCGTCGCCGTTTTTTAATATACACGCAACTCTATACACACGACCCGCGCGCTCCCCGACGAGCCGACGCGACGTCTCCGCGCGACGCCCGGATGTCCCCGCGCTCGTCCCCCGCCTTTCGTTTTCCTTCAGCTTCAGATGATGGTGATGCTCCCGCCGTTGAGCGAGATTTGTTCGAGGAAGATGAGCGACACGGCCACCGCGTACGTCCCCGAGACGGCGCCGAACGGTTCGTAGTCGTAATCCGTGGGCCCGAAGTAGTCGTACTCGCCGTCCCCGTTCCCGCCCGGGACGCGTCCCGCGGCGGGGCCCTCCGCGGGACCGGGCGCGGGTTCCGGCGCCGCCGCGCCTCGGCGGCGGGCGCCCTGCGCGGCGACGCGGAGCGGCCGCGCGCTCGCGACGCGGTCGGGCACCTTCCCGACCGCCGTGCGCCGCGTCGCCGTCGCGAGGTTGTGAAACGGCTGCGCCTTGTTCCTCGCGGCGAGGATCTTCGGCGGGGTCGCCGCCGTGGCGTTGGAGTCCGTCGTCGCGGAGGCGTTCGCTCCGCTTCCGCTTCCTTGCGCGGCGACGGCGCTTGACGTGTCGTCTCCTCCTTCCGTCCTCGCCTGGTCCGCTTGGATCTGCGCGTTGACCTCGTCGACGATGTCGGTGACGGCGTCGATGACCTCCGCGGCGTCGATGATGGCCTCGGAGACCGCGATCCCCGCCGAGGCGGACGCCGCGACGCCCTGGCCGCGCTCGATGTCCGCGGCGACGTCGATCGCCGCGTCGTAGCCGTTGAGAACGGCTTCGTACGTGATGGTGGTCTCGTCCGCGGCTTCCGCGGAGACGATGCCTTGCCCCGGCTCGACGACGCCCACGAGCGCGATCGCGATCTCCAGCGACACCGCGATCTGCGGGTTCAACACGAACTCCTCGAGCTGCGCGAGCAGCCGGTCGCGGATGCTCGCGGGCAACGCCGCGGGGAACGAGTCGAACCAGTTCGTCGTGATGTCGCCGACGTCCGAGCCCGTCACCTCCTCGACGCCGACGTCGACGACCACCTCCGGGTCGCGGGCGTCGGAGGCGTTCGACGGAGCCTCGGGCGCCGCCGCGCTCGAACCCCCCGCCCCGCCCGCCGCCGCCGCCGACGCCTCCTCCTCGAGGAGATCGCGCCGCCGACGCTCGCGCGTCTTGCGCCTCGCGAGCGCGTCCCCGACGCTCTTCCGCGTCGCGGCGCCGGGGAGAGGCTTGCGAACCTGCGCGACGAGCGTCGCGCCCTTCGGGAGGTTACGCCTGGAAGCCTCCTCGTCCGTGAGAAGCCGACGCCGAAAGCGGCGGCGCGTCGGGTCGTCGTCGGCGGCGTTCGCGGTCGCGTTCGAGCCGTTACCGGCGGCGTTCGCGACGGGGTCGGGGTCGGCCGGCGCGGAGGTCTCGGGCCCCGGCGCGGCGGCGGCGGCTGCGTCGTCGTCGTCGTCGTCGGCGGCGGCGCCTCGTCCGTTTGGGTCGTTCGGGATCCAGGTCGGCTGCAGCGACTGCTGCAGCGCGGCGGCGGCGTCGCCGCTGATCTCGAACCCGAACCCGTAGAACTGCTCGAACCCCCACGCCCCGCCGTACACGAACTCGGAGGCGAGGACGTTCTCGAGCGTCGTCTCGCCGTCGACGACCCACTCGGACGCCACCGCGCCCTCGTTGGAGAGGCCCTGGGAGAAGTCCTGCACCGCCGCCGCCGCGAAGGAGGCGAAGACGTTCGTGAAGGCGGTGTACGCGAGCTCGGTCGTGAGGATGGACTGGAGGAAACCCGCGGCGGGGTTATCGAGCGCGGCGTTGCGAATGCTGAGCGAGTCGCGGCGAGGGGGGGGGGGCGACGGGGAGGACGCGAGGGAGGGTCGAAGGTGGGGAGGGTCAGAGGGGGACGAGGACGGACGCGCGAGCACGCGCGGGGGGGGGGGACGCGCGGGGGGGGCGCGACGCACATGAGGAGCGCGACGCGCAGAAACGTCGTGGGCTGGATCCACGGGTTGAGGGGACTCTCGACGAGGACGCGGCGGTCGAGGCGCGCGCGGTCGTCGCGCGCGGAGGCCGAGGCGGGGGCGGCGTCCGCGGTCGGGGCCGGCGTCTCCACGCGCCCGGTTCCGCGAACCGCGCCGCCGAGCTTCTCCGCGAGCCGACGGGGCACCCCGAACGACGCGGCGCCGTCGCGCGCCGCGAGCGCGTGCGGGGCGCACCCCGCCGCGATCGCGACGAGCGCGAGGACGGCGGAGCGACGCATCGCGCGCGCGGGGACGAAAAGTGACGCGGAGAGGCACGCGGCGGCGAGGGACGCGAAGCGGCGCGCGGCGTCTCGGATTCCACGTCGCGCCGAGCTGATGATTGGAAAATGAGATTCGTTTCGTCACGTTCGAAACGTCCGCGCGCTCGTCGTTCGCCTCGAGAACGTCACCGATCGTCCCCGTCTCCACCCCGCGTCGCTTCGAGGAGACCGGCGGTCGCGACACCGAGCCCGTCGGCGTCCCCGAACACGGACTCGATCGCGGACGACACCAGCGCGTCCGCGTCGAACGCGGGAGGGGGCTCCGCCGACCCCGCCCCCGCCGCCCCGGCCGACGAGGAGGCGAGCGATCGCTCCGCCGAATCCGCCGCCCTCGGCGAGGCGTCCACCGCACCCGCCGCCACCGGCGGCGTCGCTTCGCGAACCGACCCCGCGTTCGCGCTCGCGTCGGCCGCCGCCGCCTCCCTGCTCCTCGCCTCAGCCTCCGCCACGAACGCTTCGTAATAGAGCTCCGCCGAACTCTTCTCCACCGACGCCGAGGGCGCCGCCGCGGAGGAAAACGGAGAGTCCGCCGAATCCGAAGGGCGGGACCCCGCGTCCGAGCGCGCTCGGTCGCCGGAACCCTCCGACAAATCGAGCGCGGGCGACGCGTCGTCGCGCGCCGTCGCCTCGGGCGGCGGCGCCTCGGGCGGCGGCGCCTCGGGCGGCGGCGCCTCAGACGGCGGCGCCTCGGGCGGCGGCGCATCCGTCGGAGTCCCCTCGGTCGCCTCCGCCGCCGCCTCCGCCGCGTCGCCGCCGTCCTTCTCCGCGTCGTCGCCGCCCTCCTTCTCCGCGTCGCCGTCCTCCTTCTCCGCTTCGTCCTCGCGCTCGCCCGCGGTTTCTTCACCCGCCGCCTCCGGGTCCTTCTCGGCCGCCGCCTCGGCCTCCTCGCCCAGCCGCGCGAACGCCTCCGCGCCCGCGGGCGCGGCGGCCCTCGCCTGGAACTCGTGCACGAACTCGTCCGCGCCGGGGAGGGTGTCGAGGGACTCGCCGTCCGTGCTCGCCGCCGCGCTCGTTCGGGTCGAAGGCCTCAGCGCCGCGTCGCCGCGAGCGCGCAGGCGGTCGCCGAACGGGTCCGGCGCGGCCGCGACGCGGCGGGCGTACGCGTCGGCGTCCGGGAGGGACTCCGACTCCGACGCCGTCGCCGTCGCCGTCGCCGCGGACTCGGCGCGAAGGAGCCACTCCCCGGGACCGGGAAGGGTATCGATCGACGTCTCGTCGTTCGAGGCGCCGAGCGGACCCGCGGCGACGGACGCCGCCGCGCGTTCCGCGGACGCGTCCTCGTCGTCTTCGTCCGCGGACGACGCGACGACGCGGATCTCCGCGGCGGCGGCGGCGGCGGCGGCGGCGTCGCTCGTCCTCTCCTCCTCGCGGAGCTTCGCGATTTTCTCGCGGAGGCGGTCCGCGAGCTCGCGGTCCGACGGCGCGTTGGACGTCGGCGAGAGCGTCGGGTCGTTCTCCTTCGCGTCGTCGTCCGCCGCGACCGACGCGCGCGGCGAGCGCTCGGGTGTGCGCCGCCGCGCGCCCGGCCCGCGCTGCTTCGCCGCGCTCGACGCCGTCTCGCGCGTCGCGCGTCGATTCCGAGGCGTCTCGAACCGACGCTCGAGCTCCTCCGGCCCCCACCCGTACCCCCCAACCCCCCCGGAACCCGCCTCCAGAACCTCCCCGCCGTCGCTCGCGTCGGAAGAAGAAGAAAACGCCTCCGTATCGTCCGTGTCTTCGCCCGCGCGGCGAAGGCTCGGCGCGAACCGCGGGTCGAGCGCGAACCCCGAGCCCTCGGAGTCGCTCCCGGCGACGCCAACCGCCGCCGCCGCGCGAGCCGTCGCCGCGTACGCGTCGAGCGCGCCCCTGGCGCCCGCCGACGCGAGCCACTCGTCCCCCGCGGGAAGTGTGTCCGCGGTGTCCACGGTGTCGGCGTCGTCGGTGCCGATCGAGGCGGCGCGTACGCGGGGCGAGGAGACGTCGCGAGACGCCGACGAATCCGAAACCGCCGGAGCCGCCTCGGCGACGGTGGGTAACGCCACCCCGCCGGGGAGCGGCGGCGGCGGCGGCGGCGCCGTCGACCCCCGCCCGGATGAGCTGCTGGACGTGGACCTCGCGGCGGCGATGTCTTCGACGGTGGCGAACCGCGCGAAGCCTCCCGAGACGCGCGCGCCGTGCGCCGCGCGCAAAAAAATCCCCGACGCCGACCCCAGCGAGTCCGACGGCGCGTCCGACGCGTCCGACGAAGCCGCCGGCGCGGACGAGCTCGGCTCCGACGCGCCGTCGCGCGCGACCCTCCCCCGACCGCCTCCCCCGACCGCGTCCTCCTCGACTTCGACCTCGCGCGGAACGAGGCTCGCGCGCCCGAGGACGTCGTTCCACGCGCGGCTCGCGGCGGCGTCGCGGAGGAAACGCTCGGGCCCGGGTAACCCCCCGAACGAATCCTCCGTGGTGTCCCCCGTCGCGTCGCCCCCGAACGACGCGCCGCCGAACGAATCGTTCGACGCGCCCAGGTCGAGCTCGGACGCCGCCTCCGACGCGCTCGCCTCCGCGGGGGAGGCGGGCGCGGGCGTGAACCCCGCGAGGAGCCGCCCGCGGCCGGCGAACGGCGGCGGCGTCGACGCCGCCAACG
>MDSW01198265.1_pt1 | contig 16163 bp, 13 predicted proteins | sample 811171 | NCBI WGS metagenome assembly MDSW01 (sample SAMN05326641, study PRJNA326480) | marine metagenome | isolation source: seawater | place: Atlantic Ocean: North West | collected 2012
AATTTAAAAAAATTTTATTGCCTTGAAATGTTTCCATATCCATCCGGAAAAATACATATGGGCCATGTTAGAAATTACACAATAGGTGACGTCTTATCTAGATATAAATCTATGCAAGGTTATAATGTTCTTCATCCAATGGGTTGGGACTCATTTGGAATGCCAGCTGAAAATGCAGCGAGAGAAAATTCTTTACATCCCAAAGATTGGACAAAAAAAAATATTTCAGTCATGAAAAATCAATTAAAAAGTTTAGGTCTTTCAATTGATTGGGATAGGGAGATCTCAACATGCGATGAGAATTATTACAAACATCAACAATTATTTTTTATAGAAATGTACGAAAAAGGTTTGATTTATAGAAAGGAGAATTACGTAAATTGGGATCCTGTTGATGGCACTGTTTTAGCTAATGAACAAGTGATTGATGGAAAAGGTTGGCGATCAGGAGCTATAGTTGAGAGAAAAAAATTGAATCAATGGTTTTTCAATATCTCAAAGTTTTCTGAAAATCTTTTAGATAGTTTAAATAGTTTAGACAATTGGCCCAAAAAAGTGAAAATCATGCAAACAAATTGGATTGGAAAATCATTCGGTTGTGAAATAGATTTTAAAATAGACGGTGATGTGCCAGTTGATAGTATTAAATGTTTCACAACTCGTCCTGATACTTTGTTTGGTTTTTCATTTTTGGCGGTATCTGTAGATCACCCTATATCAAAATTTTATGAAGAAGATCCAGAGTTCAAGAAATTTAAAAATGAGTGTTCGAAAACAGGAACAACCGAAGAGTCTATTGCGCAAGGAGAAAAAATTGGTTTTAAAACAAATTTACTTGCAACAAATCCTCTCAATGAAAGTGAAAAAGTGCCAGTTTATTTTGCAAATTTTGTCTTGATGGACTATGGTTTTGGAGCCGTGTTTGGCTGCCCAGGTCATGATCAAAGAGACTTGGATTTTGCCCTAAAATATAAGTTACCGGTAAAAACTGTTGTAAGACCGTTCGATGGAAACGATAACTATAAAGTTGAAAAGGAGGCCTTTACTGGCTCAGGTATAATAATCAATTCAAAATTTTTGAATGGAATGAAAGTTCCTGAGGAATCAATTATTGAAACTATTAAGATAATTGAGGATAAAAAAATTGGCAAAAAAACAATAAATTTTAGACTAAAAGATTGGGGAGTATCTCGACAGAGATATTGGGGATGTCCAATCCCAATGGCTTATGACCAAGATGGAAATGTTCATCCGGTACCGAAAGAACAACTTCCAATTAAATTGCCTGAAAAAATAAATTTAAATGCAAAAGGAAATCCACTCAACTATGAAGATGATTGGAGAAAAATTAAAATTAATGGATTAGATTGTTTAAAGGAAACTGATACACTTGATACTTTCGTAGACTCTTCCTGGTATTTTCTAAGATTTTGTTCCCCAAATAACCAGCAGTATGGTTTTGATTATGACGCAGTAAAGTACTGGATGCCCGTTGATCAATACATTGGTGGTGTGGAGCATGCAATATTACATTTGCTTTACTCAAGGTTTTTTATGAGAGCTATAACCTTTAAAAATAAAAATTATTCTCTATCAGAACCATTTGAAAGTCTCTTTACACAAGGAATGGTGTGTCATGAAACGTATAAAGATAAAAATAACAATTGGTTAAGTCCAGATGAAATCGATACAAAAGATGGAAAAAAATTCTTTGTGAAAAATCAGCCTAATAATATCGTTACAGTGGGACCACCAGAATCAATGTCTAAATCAAAAAAAAACACCATAGACCCAGCAAAAATGATCGAAAATTATGGAGCTGATGCTGTTAGATTATTTATATTATCTGACAGTCCTCCTGAAAAAGATGTTCAATGGTCCGAACAAGGTATGCTTGCATCATTCAAATTTGTTCAAAAATTTTGGCTGATGAATAATAGAATTAAGAATAAAATTAAGGATTGTAAAGAAAGTGAAAATCAAGAGGGAGATTTAGATTTACTAAAATTTACAAACCAATTAATTAACAAAATTAATAAAAATCTTGAAAAATTTAATTACAATGTAATCATCGCAAATATGCACGAAACTTACAATTTTTTAAATAAAATTTTAGAAAAACAAATTAGTAGAAAAGTTTTAAGTGAAAATTACAAAAATATATTAACGATTATGTCACCAGTTATGCCGCATATAATAAATGAATGTTTTACTGATAATAATTTTGGTATTACGCAAAAATGGCCCTCAGTAAATAAAAAATATCTTGAAGAAGAGACAGTTACAATAGTAATTCAAATTAATGGGAAAAAAAAAGGTATTATTGAGACAAAAAAAGATGGGGATGAAGAAACAATTATGGATCTAGTATCAAAAGAAGATAAGATCAATAAAAATATTAAAAATAAAAAAATAAAAAAAGTTGTTTTTGTTAAGAACAGATTAATAAATATTTTAATAAATGATTAAAAAAATTCTTTTTCTTTTCTTTATAATTATATTTTTCAATAATTGTGGATACACACCTATATATTCAAAAAAAAATCAAAGCTTTGAAATAGTTGAAATCGAATATTTTGGAGAAAAAAAAGTTAATAAGATACTGTCTAATAAAATAAAGATTTATAAAAATAATCCTGAAGCCATAAAAAAATTTAATATTTTTATTAACTCTAAATCCACAAAAGCGACAATTACAAAAGATAAAAAAGGAAATCCTACACAGTTTTCTATGGGCATATCGATTACTTTGAAAATTAATAATGAGATTGAAAAAACATTTTTAGAAAATAGCACTTATGATAACAGCAAGGATAAATTTGATTTAGGAAAGTATGAAGACAACTTGATACAAAACATGACCGAAAAAATTTTTTCAGAAATGATTTTATTTTTACAAACAAATAGTTAATTGTGATATTAAAACCATATCAATTCTCAAACTTAAAACATGCAAGTCTAAACTTCTATTTATTGTACGGTCAAAATGAAGGGCAAAAATATGAAGTTATTCAAAAAATTTTAGATACAGGATATACTGAAAATATTCATAGATATGAAGAGGATGAAATATTTAATAACTATGACAATTTTATAAATGAATTATTAAATAAATCTTTTTTTGAAGATAAAAAAATAATTGTAATTTCAAGAGTTACTGAAAAAATTAATTCATTGATAAATGATGTTAAGGATAAAAATATTAAAGACGTAAAAATTATAATTAACTCAAAACCCCTAGATAAAAAATCGAAATTAAGAGCAAATTTTGAAAAAGATAAGGAGTTAGCTTGTGTTGCTTTTTACCACGATGACAATAACACTTTAGCTAACTCAGCGAGTAAATTTTTTGCTGAAAAAAAAATACCCATTTCTAGAGAAATATTAAATTTGTTAGTGGAAAGATGTAGAGGAGACAGGATTAATTTAAAAAATGAAATATCAAAAATAGAAAATTTTTTAATAGACAAAAAAACGATATCAGCAGATGAGATTTTAAAATTAACAAATCTTGCTGAAAATTATAGTTTTTCTGAATTAGCAGATGCGTGTCTAAGTAAAAATAAAAAAAAAACATTATTAATTATTAATGAAAATAATTTCACATCCGAAGATTGTGTGACAATAATTAGAATATTTTTAAACAAAGCAAAAAGAATTTTAGTCTTAAAAAAAATGGAAAAAGAAAACATATCTGTTGAGGAGTGCTTAACAACTTATAGACCAGCGATATTTTGGAAAGATAAAGAAGTTGTAAGGCAACAAATTAAACATTGGAGTCTTGAAAAAATTCAGCAATTAATTTTTTCAATAAATGATTTAGAGCTTCTTATAAAAAAAGATAATATAACTTCAGTTAATATATTAAACGATTTCATGCTAAATCAAGTAAGAATTAGTAATTAGCTTTAATTATATAAATAAGCTTATTCAACTGATCTAGATCCTTATAGTTGAATGAGATAGTGCCAGAATTATTTTTTTTGTTATTTATAGAAACCCTAATTCCTAATTTATTTATTAATATACTCTCTAGCTCCCTCAAATTTGAATCTTTTGAAATTAATTTTATCTTTTTCGGTTTTTTAAATAAATTTGCTAAATTCTCAGCTTGCCTTACTGATAATTTTTTTTCAATAATTTTTTTTGCCAGTAAATTTGCATTTTCCAATCCAACTAATACTTTCGCATGACCTTGAGTAATTTTTCCCGATTCAATAAAATCAATTACTTCTTTGGGCAAAGATAATAATCTTAAACAATTTGCAATATGAGCTCTACTCTTTCCAATAAATTTTCCAACTTTTTCCTGATCATATCCAAAATCGTCCATCAGTTTTTTGTATCCAGCCGCTTCTTCTATGGGGTTTAGATCGCTTCTTTGTACGTTCTCAACAATTGCAAACTCCAATGCTTTTATATCATCTGCCTCAATTACTACTGCAGGTATTTCATTTAATCCTGCATTTTGTGAAGCTAACCACCTTCTTTCACCAGCAACGATTTCATATTTTGCATTAAATTCTTTTGATTTCCTCACAATTATTGGCTGAACTACACCTCTTTCTCTAATAGAATTACTCAGTTCCTCTAGGCTTTCCTTATTAAATATTCTTCTTGGCTGGAATTTTCCTCTGACTATTTCACTAATAGAGATTTTATTTTTAATAGAAGAATTTTTTTTATCACCAATTAAAGAGGAAAGACCTCTCCCTAATCCTTTTTTTTGTTTTACTGTGCTCAGGCTGCGCTCTCCATGATTTTTTCTTGATGCAAAAATTCCTCGGTTAAACTAATATATGATTTACTACCTGGACAAGATTTATCATATATTAAAACAGGTATGCCATGAGACGGTGCCTCTGACAGTCTTACATTTCTTGGAATTACTGTATTATAAACTTTTTCTTTGAAATAATCTCTTGCTTCTTTTTCAACCTGACTAGAAAGTTTATTTCTTTTATCATACATAGTTAGAATTATACCTCTAATAGATAGATTTGAATTAAGGTTATCTTTAACCCTATCAATAGTTTTGACTAATTGAGTTAAGCCCTCTAATGCAAAAAACTCAGTCTGCAGCGGTACTATTAAAGAGTTTGAGGCAACTAATGCCATAACCGTTAACAAACTTAACGATGGTGGGCAATCAATAAAAACATGGCTATAATTAAAGCTATTTTCCTTTAAAAACATAGATAATTTATCCCTTAAAATGAAGGCTCTGCCATTATCACCTGCGGTTTCCACTTCAAGACCCGAGAGATCAACGTTAGAAGTAACAATATCTAAGTTATTGATTTGAGTTTTTTGTATAATTTCTGAAATTGTCTTAGTTCCATTTAATGCGTTATAAATACTTTTTTCTGATCCATCTATATTGGAATGCCCTAATCCGGTTGTAGCGTTTCCCTGAGGATCAAGATCTATTACCAAAATTTTTTTTTCTAGTTGCGCTAGTCCCGCTGCTAGATTTATTACAGTTGTTGTTTTCCCAACTCCTCCTTTTTGATTAATCACTGAAATTATTTTAGTTTTCATTTTTTTTTTAAATTACAAATTTGAATTATTTTTGACTCAGAGCTTGTTATACTTGTTTTTTCTTTATAATCGAAGCTCCAGTTGGTTAAAGTCTTTTCTAAAACATTCTTTTTATTTTTTCCTAAAAAAATTATTAAACTTCTAAATTTTTTAAAATTTTTTTTCGCTAGATCTAAAATTATAGGTAAAGGTTTGAATGCTCTTGCAATTATTAAGTCTGTTTCTATATTTTTTTCCTCAAATATATCTTTTTGAAATACTTCTGCATTCAAGTCTAATTTTTCTTTCACTTCGATAAGAAATTCACATTTTCTAAAACTCTTTTCATAAAGATGAAATTTCATATTAGGTTTTTTAATTTTCATTATGATTGCGAGAACTATCCCTGGTAATCCAGAACCTGATCCAATATCTGTACAAATATCATAATTTTCATCAATAAATTCAATGGTTTGCGCACAATCTACAATGTGCCTTTTTCTAATTTGACTCTCTGTTGATTTGCTAATTAAGTTAATTTTGTTGTTTTCTCTTTTCAATAAATCACAGTAAGCCTCAAACTGTGGAAATGTTTCACGTGAAACATTTAGAGGCTCCAGATTTTTATATTCTAAAATATTCGAATCAATCAAGCTATCTTCTTAATAGACTTTCTTTTGATGTGAGACAACAAAATATATACGGCGGCTGGTGTTATTCCATCTATTCTTAAAGCTTGACCCATTGTTTTAGGCCTTATTTTCTTAAATTTAAACTTGACTTCATTAGAAAGTCCACTCAAGCTGTCATAATTTACACCCTCAGGAATTTTAAGATTCTCGTCTTTCTTAAAAGCTAATATATCTGCCTTTTGTTTATTCAAATAACCTTTATAATGTGCCATAATTTCAAGCTGCTCGTCTATTTCCTTTGATTTATTTGGTATTTGAGGCCAAATTTCCCTTATTTTTGTCATTTTAACGTCTTTTTGGCTAAGTATTTGCTCTGCATTTCTCTTTATTCCATCTTTAGCTATATTAACACCATATTTAGCAACTTTTGATGGAGAAATATCTAAATTTAACATCATTTTTGACAATTTATCTAAATTTTCTGATTTTTTACGATAAATTTCCATTCTTTGATCATTGATTAAACCTATATTAATGCCTTTCTGTGTCAGTCTTAAATCGGCATTATCAGCTCTGAGACTTAATCTGTACTCAGCCCTAGATGTGAACATTCTGTATGGTTCGGCAACACCTTTTGTAACCAAATCATCTATCATAACACCTATGTAGGCATCTGATCTATCTAAAATAAATGGCTCGCATTTTTTTACAGATTGAGCTGCGTTAATCCCAGCAATAAGACCTTGTGCAGCTGCTTCCTCATATCCTGTAGTCCCATTTATCTGTCCAGCAAAATAAAGATTTTTAATTTTTTTTGTCTCCAATGTCAAAAAAAGTTCTCTTGGATCAACATAATCGTACTCGATTGCATACCCCGGACGTAAAATTTTAACATTTTCTAAACCTTTGATATTACTACATATTTCTGATTGAACTTCAGCTGGAAGGGATGTTGAAATACCATTTGGGTAAATAGTATTATCGTTTAATCCTTCGGGCTCAAGAAAAATTTGGTGTCTTTGTTTGTCAGAAAACTTAAAAACTTTATCTTCGATCGATGGGCAATATCTTGGACCGACACCTTTTATACTACCTGAATACATTGCACTTAAGTTGATATTCTCTAAAATGATTTTGTGCACCTTATCATTGGTATAGGTCATCTTGCATGAGACTTGTTTATTAATATTTTTGGTAGTTAAAAATGAAAAGAAGTATGGATCAGAGTCAGCTTTCTGATCTTCCAAATTCTCATAGTTAATTGACCTACTATCTAGTCTAGGTGGTGTGCCTGTTTTGAGTCTTCCAATCTTAAAATCGTGTTTTTCTAACTGCTCGCTTAAACCTGTTGTAGGTTTTTCATTGAATCTTCCCGCTGGAGTCTTTTCATCACCAATATGTATAAGACCATTTAAAAATGTCCCTGTTGTAAGTATAAGCTTACTGCAAGAAATTTTCTTTCCCGACTCTGTTATAAATCCGTTTATGGAGTTTTTATCAAAAATAAACTTAATGACAGGGTCCGAAAAAACGCTTAAATTACAATAGTTTAGCAGTTTTTCTTGCATAAATTTTTTATAGAGTGATCTGTCACTCTGGGTTCTTGGACCCCTTACTGCTGGACCTCTGCTTCTATTTAAAAGTCTAAACTGTATGCCTGAATTATCTGCTGCTACTCCCATTACACCATCTAAGGCGTCAATCTCTCTAACTAAATGTCCTTTACCTAATCCACCTATAGCAGGATTGCACGACATTTCACCTATAGTTTCTATTTTGTGAGTGTATAAAGCTGTATTTACGCCCAACCTTGCAGACGCTGCAGCTGCCTCACAACCTGCATGACCACCACCTATTACTACTACATCAAAAAATAAATCTTTTGTCATAACAAAAATATAGTTATTTTTTTATTATTTGCCAATACAGAAGTCATTGAAAATACTACCAAGTATTTCTTCAACATCTACTATTCCAACAATCATTCCAAGATGTCTTACAGCTAGTCTAAGGTCCTCAGCCGCTTTATCGAAATCATTTTCTTTTTCTTTTTTTGTGAACTCGTCTAGATGATAAACGCATTGTAGAAGATGTTGTCTATGTCTTTCTCGTGTAATTATTGTATCCTCTACACTCACAAATTTATTTTTTAAATTTTCTTTAATTTTATTAATAAGTTTATCAAGATTAGTTTCATCTCTAATGGAAACTGATATAGGATTGTATTTCTCTAACTCATTACTTTTATTTGGTCCAAGATCTGATTTATTTATAACAAATATTGATTTTTTAAGATCCAGATCCTTCAAAAAGTCAATAAAATCAACGGTTTTTGGCTCGAAGACAAGAATATTTAAATCCGCATCTTCTGCTCTTTTAAGAGCTAATTTTATTCCTTTTTTTTCTATTTCGTCCTCAGAATTTCTTATTCCAGCAGTATCAGACATCACCACAGGGAAACCATCCATATTTATATAAACTTCAATTATATCTCTTGTTGTTCCAGCAATTTCTGAGACAATTGCAACTTCTCTCTTTGAAAAGTAATTAAGTAAACTAGATTTGCCAACATTTGTTGGGCCTATTATTGCAATTTTAAAACCTTCTCTTATTTTTTCACCTACTTTACTATCTTCCAATGTTTTTTTTATTTCCTTTTTTACTTTTTCCGAACTTGCTTTAATATTTCCTAATATATTACTTGGGAGATCTTCATCTGGAAAATCGATTTTTGCCTCTAAATTTGATAAAATCTTTACCAATGCTTCTCTCCAATAATTAAACTTGTCTGAACTCTTACCACTCATAATTCTTAATGCTTGTTTTCTTTGAATCTCCGTTTCAGAAGCTATTAAATCTCCAATACTTTCAGCTTTTAGAAGATTTATTTTATCATTTTGAAAAGCTATTTTTGTAAATTCACCTGGCTCAGCTAATCTGCAATTTTCTATTTCTGATATGCTATCCAGAATAGATTTTATAACCGCTTTACTTCCGTGAGCTTGAATCTCTAACATGTCCTCACCTGTATAACTATTCGGTCCTGGAAACCAAATTAAGATACATTCATCTATTAACTCTTTTGTTTTTTCGTGAAAGATTTTTTTTAGAGTAGCAACTCTTGGTTTTAAATGTGCCCCTTTTGTAATTACTTTAATAACATCTTTTGTGCTAGCTCCAGAAATTCTAATTACTGCTACTCCAGAAATACCTGGGCCTGATGAAAGTGCGAAGATTGTCATAAATTTGATATCTAAAATTATAGATATTATAAATTGAAAATCTTTTTTGTAAATTGCCCTTTAAAGTATTTTAACTTTCCTTAAAGAAATTATTTCTTTATTACTTGTTTTAACGAATTATTTTTTAAATTTGTTAAATATTAAGGTTTCCATTTTCTTTAATGATTAATGAAAAAGCCGCCTGTATTGGAAAGTAACAGTCTGAATTACTATTATTAATCAGATATGGTAAAATATAAAGTTCTGAATCAATATCCTCAAAGCCAAGGTTAAAATTAACAATTTCATTTTTTTGGTAGAAAATATTTTTTTTTGTTCCGTCTTTAAACTTTAATTCAACAATTTGATCTCCCATATATTTTCTTTTATTTTCTATAACTTTATTTATTTTGTAAATACCTAGCCCACCATAAGCAGATTTAACTTTAATTGGCTCGAGATTTTGATTGAAACTTAACTTTTTCATATCCATGTACTTTTTTTGAAAATCACTTAAAACATTTGAACTAATTTGATCGTTTGGGTTAATTTCTTTAGCTATATCTTTTAATGTTTGTACCCAAAAATCATTCTTGCAATACTTTTCATCTATTAATCCCCACATATCATAATAAGTACCAATCTGATTAGCAAAAACCCCAGCTCTTTTTTTATCCGAAATTAAAAATTGAATAGCTTTTGTAAAACTTTCAATTCCTATTTTTTCAATATTTCTATCATCGAAATCTAATGCAATAAATAAATCACATTTTTTCAACTCATCGTTTTCTTTAATTGTATCAATTATTAAATTTCTAGCATGCTCTAATCTTTTCCCTCTATAAGTATATTTGCTTAAATCTTCTCTAAAAAATAAATAATCTTTTATTTTTGTATGTTTTTTTAATAAATTTTTTGTGTTGTCTTTTGAACCGTTTTCTACAATTATTTTATAAGTTGCATTAAAATATGATGAATAATAATCAATATTAGACATAACCTTTTCGATATACTTTTCACAATCCCTCGCACAACCACCAAAGACCACGTTTAAATCTTTAATTTCTTTTTCTATCATTTTGATATTTCATTAATTGTATTTAATTTTAAAATAAAATTTTTAACAAACAAATCTATATCAAACAAAGGAGATTGAAGCACTTGAGATCTCAATTTTTTTCTTACAATGAGTAATTTTTCAATGTTTGCTTTATTTTTAAATTGTGTTGCAATTGAAATATATTCTTGCTTATTGTTTGCTATATAATTGCTTAATTTTGAATTTTTATTAATGCTATAGCCACATCTTGAGACAAATCTGTCACCTTTCAGAGTAACAACTGGCACACCCATCCATAAAGCCTCGAAGGTGGTTGTAACACCATTATATGGATAAGTGTCAAGACATAAGTCAATATTATTATATTGTTCTAAATGTTTTTTTTTATCTAACTCGTAGTTTAAAATTTTAATTCTTTGAGGATTAATTTCTTTTTTAAATTTTTTGATTATATAGTCTTTAAAATTTATATCAGCAGAAGAAGAATTTTTAAGTATTAAATTTGAATTTTCAAATTTATATAAAATTTCTTCCCACATATTTATAGTATAGCTGGATATTTTTAGAAAATTATTAAAGCAACCAAAGTTAAAATGTTTATTTTTTATATAAGGTAACTCATTTACTTGAACATCTTCCAACTTTGATATCGTATTCCATATATGTGGCATAGATATTAACTTAGACTTGCTATCCTTAAGATCATCTGAAATTATATAGTCATCGACAATCATGTGATCAATTTCTTCTATATGTGTTTCATTACAATAACCTAACCAAGATATCTGCACAGGTGCAGGTTTATTTTTATAAACTTGTAGTCTGTTACCATTTGAATAACCTCCTAAATCAAATAAATAATATATCCTCTTTGAATAAATAAGATCACTAATTTCCTTATCGTTTAAATTAGAAACATCGTTCCATTCGAAGAATGCTTTTTTAAAATTATTAGTGAAATTATCGTCTTTTCTTTCTTTACTTAAATTAAATGCTATAGGTTTTAAATTTTTATCTTTAAGAATCTTTACAAAATCTTTTAAAAAATATCCGACAGAATGTTGTTTCAAATCATAAGATAAAAATCCAATTTTTGATTTATCGTGATCGTTTGGGGTAAATTTATAATTAATTTTATTTTTAAATATTGTTTTATTAAATTTTTCACAATATTTTTTGTATTCATCTTTTGAATAAGTATTTGAATAATTTAAAAGAAAGATTAAAGCAGCTAAATCTTTTGTTTCATATTTTCCGCTATTGATAAGAATTTTATGATAATAAATTGTGTCCTCAATTGTTCCTGCGCCAAAAGTTAAATCAGCTAAATTAAGAATAATGTTATGATCTCCAGGATTTTTAGCGTTATACTCCTTGAGCATATTTATTGTTTGGATAAAATCTTTGTCCAAATAAGCCAACTTCGCCAAATTTAGCAGACTGTGGATGTAATATTTGTCAAGTTTTAAAGCGAAGTTAAAATATTTTTTTGCTTTTGAGTAATTTTTGTTTAATAACTCGATAACACCTAGGATATTATGGTAAAAAGGGTCTTCTTTTTCATTATCGTCAAGTGCTTCTATTTCGAATTTTATACTCTCAAATTGTTTAGATTTATATAAGGTTTCTATTTTCTTTTTAAAATTTATATTCAATTTTTTTAAAATTTAAAAAAATAGTTATGATGGTTTATTCATAGAATTAAAAAATTCAGAATTATTTTTTGTATTTTTAAGTTTAGAATTAATAAATTCTATAGCATCCATTGAACCCATCGGGGCAATTATTCTTCTTAAAACATTCATTTTTTGAAGATCGGCCTTTTCAAAAATTAATTCCTCACGTCTGGTACCAGATTTAGTAATATCTATTGCTGGGAAAATTCTTTTTTCTGAAATCTTTCTATCTAATATTGTTTCACTATTTCCAGTTCCTTTAAATTCTTCAAAAATTACCTCGTCCATTCTGCTACCAGTATCAATTAAAGCTGTAGCAATTATAGTTAGTGAGCCTCCTTCTTCAATGTTTCTTGCAGCACCAAAAAACCTTTTAGGTCTTTGTAAGGCGTTTGCATCAACACCTCCGGTTAAAACTTTTCCAGAACTTGGAACTACAGCGTTATATGCTCTACCAAGTCTTGTAATTGAGTCCAAAAGTATAACCACGTCCTTTTTATGTTCAGTAAGTCTTTTGGCTTTTTCTATTACCATTTCGGCTACAGCCACGTGTCTTTGCGCAGGCTCGTCAAATGTTGAGCTAATCACCTCTCCTTTGACTGTCCTTTGCATATCAGTAACTTCTTCTGGTCTCTCATCAATCAATAAAACCATCAAATAGCATTCTGGGTGATTTGCAGTAATTGAATTGGCGATGCTTTGTAAAATCATCGTTTTGCCAGCTTTTGGAGGAGATATTATTAACGATCTTTGCCCTTTTCCTATTGGACTTACAAGATCAATTAATCTTGGTGTTAAATCTGGTTTTTTTTCAATTTTTGTACTTTCAACCTCCATCATTAATTGTTTGTTTGGATATAACGGAGTTAAGTTATCAAAGGCTATCTTGTGACGAGATTTTTCAGCGTCCTCTAGATTAATTTTGGTTACCTGTAGTAAGGCAAAATATCTTTCACCATCTTTAGGTGCTCTAACTGGTCCCTCAACGGTATCCCCAGTTCTTAAGCCAAATCTTCTTATCTGACTAGGGCTTATATATATATCATCGGGTCCAGGCAGATAATTTGATTCCATTGCTCTTAGGAAACCAAAGCCATCTTGCAACATTTGCAAAACTCCACCACCTGTAATTTCCTCCCCTTTTTCTGCTAATTTCTTTAAAATAGAAAAAAGAATTTCTTGTTTCCTTAAAGTACTAGCGTTTTCAATTCCTAACTCTTCTGCTTGAGAAATGAGATTTTCTGATGATTTTGTTTTAAGTTCTTGAATATTCATAATGTTGGGGGTTTATTTGTTAGATAAGCCAAATATATATACATATTTCTAAATTTCAATACCTATAATGGCTTAAAAACAACAGTAAATATGATTAATATTAATAATATAGTTGGAATTTCGTTAAATATTCTAAAAAATTTTGATGAATATTTATTTTCGTCGATTTTGAATTTGCTCAAGCATACTCCTAAAAAAAAATGATAAGCTGTTAAAATTACTATAAATATTAGCTTTAAAATTAACCACAAGTTATTAAGCTGATCAAACCCAATACTTCCAATCAGTGCTAAACCGAAAATCCACGAAAGTATCATCGATGGCATCATAATATAGTTGTAAAGTTTAAATTCCATAACTTTAAAAACCTCACTTACATTTTTTTCAGCGTTTTTTTCTGAATGATATACAAAAATTCTAGGAAGATATAACAGTCCAGCCATCCAAGATATGACTGCGATTAAATGTAAAGCTTTTAATGTTAAATATAGGTTCATTTATTTATAATATATCTTTCAACCAATGTACTAATAAGTTTTATATGATCATCATTATCATTAAGACACGGCACTACATCAAAATTTGATCCCCCAGCTTTTAGAAAACTTTCCTTTCCTTGAATGGCAATTTCTTCTAACGTTTCAACACAATCGGAAGAGAATCCTGGACAAATTACTAAAATTTTTTTTTTTCCGGTACTTGGAAGTTTTTCTAAAGTCTTATCAGTATAAGGTTGTAACCATTCTTGGGGGCCAAATCTGGATTGAAATGTTGTTTCAATTGGTATTCTAGAAAATTTCTCCTTAATAAGCCTTGTGGTTTTATGGCAATAGCAGTGATAGGGATCCCCCTTTTCAAAGTATTTCTTTGGTATACCATGATATGAAGCTACAATTAAATCAGGCTCCCAGTTTATTAATGCTATTTTATTTTCAATGCTTTTAACTAAAGCATCAATATATAATGGTTCAGACTCATAATGGGGTATAATTTGCAAGCTTGGCTGCCACCTGGTTTTCATCAAAATCCTATAAATTTCATCACAAACTGTTGCTGTGGTTGCTGCTGCATATTGAGGATATAAGGGAAGAATTATTAAGTTTTCACATCCGTCGTTCTGCATTTTAGCTAAAACACTTTTTATGCTTGGATTTCCATATCTCATTGCAAAATCAATCATTAAATTTTTATTTTTAATTTTATTTCTTAGCTTCATTGTTTGACTTTGCGTATAATACCTTAACGGCGACATGTTTTCTTTTTTCATCCATATTTCCTTATAGGCTTTTGCTGTTTTAGAAGGCCTAAAAGTTAAAATAAAAAGATTGAGAATTATTTGCCAAATTATCGGGTTAACTTCTATAACTCTTCTGTCCGATAAAAACTCTTTCAAGTATTTACGGATATCAAGCCAGCTAGTAGAATCAGGCGTTCCAAGGTTAACTATTAAAATTCCAGTTTTACCATAATTAATTTTAGGATGATCTTTCATTAAACTTTCTTACTATCTTAATTAAATATTGTATCATATTTGGATCAGTTTGAGGTAGAACCCCATGTCCTAAATTAAATATATATGGGTGATTTTCGAAAACACTTAGATAATAATTAGTAATCTTTTCTAAGTTTTTTTTACCAGTTAATAAAATTTTTGGGTCCATACCTCCTTGTATTGGTATGTTTATATTTTTAATTATATCCTTAGGGTTTACATTGTAATCAATGTTAATTGCATCTGGCTTTACTGCATTTGTATAATTTGCATAATTTTTAATATTTCTTGGGAAACAAATACAGGGCACATTTAAAGATTTGGTAAATTTTACTAACTTCTTAGTTGGTTCATAAATGAATTCATTTAAGTTTCTTTTACCAACCAATCCTGCCCAACTATCAAATATTTGAATAATATTAGCTCCACTTTTGATTTGGTCTTGTACATGAAATATTAAATATTTATTAATATATTTCAGAAGATCTTTTATTAAAGATTTATCAGAAAAAATTTTATTTAGCTTCCTTTTTGGAGAAGACCTGTTTAACATGTATACTAATATTGTCCATGGGCCACCAACAAATCCTATTAAATCTTTGTTTTTTAAAATTTTATCTTTCTTAACTTTATAAATAGAATTGTAAATTGGCTCTAATTTTTTTCTAAAGGTCTTGCGATTACAAATTTTAATTTCATCAGAGGTTATTGGTCCCAAGCAAGGACCAAAATTTTTTTTAAATTCAACTGTCTGACCTAATCCAAATGGAACCACCAGTATATCAGAAAAGATAATTGCTGCATCGAGATTATATCTTTTTATTGGTTGTAATGTAATATTTTTAACTTTATCGGAGTCTAAGCATAACTTAATAAAGTTTGGATTCTTTCTTCTTATTGTCCTGAATTCAGGTAAATGTCTTCCTGCTTGTCTCATTAGCCATAAAGGCTTTGTTGATTTATCTTTATTCTTAATAACTTTTGTTAAAGGAGTCATATAAAATATATAATTAAGTTTATTTTAATAGTATATTAACTTGTTAATAATGGTGATAACTTTTTATCAACACCTTTTATATAAATTTTCCACAAGATAAAATTAACATTTGATTATTTAACTTATATATAAAATTATTCTTATTTCGATTAATTATATATTGTTAATATTAATTATACATGTGACTAAAAATGTTGATTAAGTGGGTTTTTTTCATTCAAAGGACATAAATATTCAATTTCCTATAAAATAAGTTTATTATTAACTTTTAATATACAAATTATACATGA
>MDSW01100036.1_pt1 | contig 16160 bp, 18 predicted proteins | sample 811171 | NCBI WGS metagenome assembly MDSW01 (sample SAMN05326641, study PRJNA326480) | marine metagenome | isolation source: seawater | place: Atlantic Ocean: North West | collected 2012
CTCCATTTAGAATTTTGTTAAAAAATTTTGTCATTTATTCAATTCAACCCGAAATTGAATCCATCGTCAAATTTTTTTTCAAAAAAAATTGAGTCTATTATGTGTCAGAGATTCTTATTTGAACAATATGTTGTGTACTGGTTTATAGCTTTTTCTATGATAGCTAGTAACTCCAAATTTTTTTAAAGCATTCAGATGTTGGGAGGTACCATATCCAAAATTTTTGTGCCATTTGTATTTTGGAAATTTGTTTCCTAATCTTATCATGTAAAGATCCCTATACGCCTTTGCCACTATTGAGGCTGCAGAAATACATTTAATTTTTTTATCACCTTTAATGACTGTTTTAGAATTTTTTAATTTCTTTGGCGCATGAGTTCCATCAATTAAAAAAAGATGGGGTTTTTTTTTTAATTTTTTAACAGCTCTTTCCATTGAGAGTAGTGTGGCATTAAAAATATTATATTTATCTATTTCTTTTACAGAAGCAAAACCAATTGCATACCAAGAATTTTTTTTAATATGTTTTGCAATCTTTACTCTATCTTCGAACGGTATAGTTTTTGAGTCTTGCAAAAGTTTTTTATTAACTTTCTTTTTTAAAATAAGTGCACATGAAATAACAGGGCCTGCTAAACAACCTCTTCCAACTTCATCAACGCCAGCAAAAATTTTATTAGACATTTAATTTTATTTTTAACTCAGAAATTTTTTTTCTTATCATTTTCAAATCTTCCCAAGCATGTTTTTTTTGGTCTGGCTGTCTCATTAGAAATGCGGGATGAAACGATGCAATCACTTCTGGATTGGCATACCCAATTTTTTTATTTAACCATTTTCCTCTAGCTTTAGAAATTACAACCTCGTTTCCTATTAAAGCGTTCAATGCTGTGCTGCCAAGCAGTAATAAAATTTTTGGATTAATTATCTCAATATGTTTAGTTAAATAGGGAAGATATCTATTAATTTCCTCGTCAGTTGGTTTTCTATTCATTGGCGGTCTAAAATTAACGACGTTTGAAATATAAACGTTTTTTCTATTTAGCTTTATTGCCTCTAGCATTTTATCTAAGAGTTTTCCTGCTCTTCCCACAAACGGTTTGCCTTCTTTATCCTCGTTTGCTCCTGGACCTTCGCCAATTATCATAATTGATGAACGAGGATTACCATCTGCAAAAACAATATTAGTTGCGCTTTTTTTTAACTCACAATTTTTAATAGAATTAATTTGTTTTTTTAATTTCTCTAGTTGCGATGTTTTATCTGCATTATTATTTGTGTTTTTATTACTATTTTTTCCATATCTTACGATAGATTTGGTATTATATCTTAGTTCATTATTTATAAGTTTATGATAAATTTTTTTCTTAATACTTTTCATATTTTATGAAACCGCGTTTTTTTTTAATAGCATTATATACTTTAATAATAGTTGGTATATTTAATTCATCTTATGGGAGAAGTAAAAATTTCAATTATAACGCTAAAAATATATCTGGTTACTTTTCTGCTTTAGTATCTTTTGATGATCACAATTATGAAAAATCTAAAGAATTTTTTAAAAGAATTAGGGATCCTAAAAAAAACAGCTCAAGCCATTCTTCAAAGCACATTCAATCACTAATTAATTTACAGAGTTATACTGAAGCTCAACGATATTCTAGAAGTTTAGAAAACAAGAAAGTTTATAATTTTGAAAGCAAGTTGATTTTGGGTTTGGTCGAATTAAAAAAAGGCAACTCTTTTAAAGCAAAATTTTATTTTAACCAACTGAACCAAAGCTACGAACACCGAATGGTTTCAGATGTTTTAAAAATTTCTCTTAAAAATTGGGCGACCATAGAAAAAGGCGGCATTCCGTCGATCGAAAATATGCCCGACAGATACAATAATTTTAAAACAATACAAAATACACTCGCTCACTGTTTTTTTGATTCACCTGATACAAAAAAAACATTCAGGGAGATTCTAGAGAATCAAAAAGGTAATTTTTCAAGGTACAATTTCTTTTTTGCCAATTATTTGCTGAACAAAAACAACAAATTAAAAGGCAAGGAAATAATTGATTCTGCTTCTAAAAAATATCCTCGAAACTTATTAATTAATCAATTAAAAAAAACACTAACAGAAAATGAAAAAAATAATAATCGATTTGATTGTCAGGAAAAAAATCATGTTATAGCAGAAGTTTTTTATGTAATTGCAAATGCTCTTTCGACACAAGGAAACTATGAACTTTCAAATTTTTATATAAATTTATCAAAATATTTAAATCCGCACTTCTCTTCTTATGATTCTTTAATAGCTGAAAATTTTTTTATTTTAAAAAAATATGAGAAATCAAAAAAATTTTATAAGAAATTATCAGAATCAGGATCTGTTTATAAATGGTATGCACACAGACAAATCGCATTTATTTTAGACAAAGAAAAGAAAGAAAAAGAGGCTATTAATTGGTTGACCAAAAGTTATTCAAGTATTGAACCGAATGTTTATCAAACTTTTGATTTTGCAAATTTTCTAAGAGAAAGGAAAAAATATAAAAAATCCATCAAACTTTATTCCAATATTCTTTCAAAAATAAATAAAAACCACAAACTTTACCCAAAAGTTTTAGACAGAAGAGGAATGGCATATGAAAGAATAAATGAATGGAGTTTATCAGAAAAGGATTTGCTTATGTCTTTAAAAAAATCTCCTAACCAACCATATGTAATAAATTATCTCGCCTATTCTTGGGTAGAAAGGGAAAAAAATTTGAACGAAGCACTAGAAATGCTTAGGGAAGCAAATGAATTAAAGAAAGGTGATGGATATATAACAGATTCACTCGGTTGGGCCCTGTATAAATTAAATAGATTTGAAGAAGCAAAAAAGTATTTAAAAATAGCAATAACTTTGATGCCATCGGATCCAATTGTTAACGATCATTTTGCAGACTGTTTGTGGAAAAATAATCAAAAAATACAAGCCAGATATTATTGGAATTATGTTTTAAAACTCGAAGCAACAGAAGAGAAGTTAAAAGAAATCATAGAAAATAAATTGATATTTGGTCTAGAAAAAACCTAAATTTAAATAATGAAACATCATTTACTAAAGTCTTATTCCAAAGTAAATTTATTTCTAGACGTTGGAAATAAAAACAAAAAAACAAGACTGCACAATATTCATTCGCTTGTTTTCATGCTTAATTTACACGACAAGATAAAAATAAAAAGAGTTTATGGATCGAAAGATACAATTAAATTTTCAGGGATTTTTGCCAAAGATATAAAAAAAAAAGATAATTCTATTTTGCAATCATTTTATTTGCTGAGGGAAAGAGGTTATATAAAGCATGGCCACAAATATCGTGTGGAGATCAAAAAAAAAATACCAACTTTTTCCGGATTAGGAGGTGGATCTAGCAATTCTGCAACATTAATTAAATATTTTTTAAAAAGAAAAAAGATGTCTAAAAAAAATTTAAACTATTTTTCAAAAATATTGGGGTCGGATTTAAGATTATTTTTTAAATCAAATCAAATTCTTCAAAAAAACTTAACAAACATTCAAAATCTTAAAAAAAAGAATCGGTTTTATTTTATTTTAGTTTACCCATTTTTTAAATGTTCAACCAAGGAAATTTATTCAAAAGTCAATTCTTACGATAAAATTAAAAAAAGCAACAACTATAATTTAAACTCAAAAGCAAAAATGATTCAGCTATTAAAAATTAAGAAAAATTCTTTAGAAAATATAGCTATTAAGAAATTTCCCATTATTAAAAAAATTTTGTATGAGTTAAAACAAATCAATAATTGTCAATTTTCTAGATTGACAGGTTCAGGCTCATCATGTTTTGGGCTTTTTTTGAGTAAAAAAAGTGCAAAATTAGGACTTAAAAAAATTAAAAAAAAATTCCCCAAATATTGGTGTGTTATTGGTAAAACTATTTAATTTTGTTTTTTTGTGGTATATCCAAATTACTTTGGGGCGTAGCCAAGCGGTAAGGCAGCGGTTTTTGGTACCGCCATCCTAGGTTCGAATCCTAGCGCCCCAGCCAAATTACTATGTTTTTGATTGAAAAAATAAAAAGATCATTTTTCCCTTTTTACAGGTCACCAAAAACTAAAAAAATTTTTACTATTTTAAATTCTGAAAACAAAAAACGAGCCATGTTTGTTGGTGGGTGCGTGCGAAAATATATGCTCAATGAAAAAATTGATGACATTGATATTGCAACCACTTTAACCCCAGACGAAGTAATTAAAAGATTTCAAAACTCCGATGTTAAGGTAAAAAAAACTGGAATTGAGCATGGAACCTTGACCTTGGTTTTCGAGGGTCAAAAATTTGAAATAACAACTTTAAGACAAGATATTTCTACGGATGGGAGACATGCCAATATTCAATTCACAGAAGATTGGAAAGAAGATTCAGAGAGAAGAGATTTTACTATAAATGCAATTTATTTAGATCAAAAAGGAAAAGTGTTTGATCCTCACTTTGGGGTAAAAGATTTAAAAAATAATAAAGTTAAATTTATTGGTGATCCCGACAAAAGAATAAAAGAAGATTACTTAAGGATTTTAAGATTTTTGAGATTTTCGATACAATATCAAAGTTTTGATATAAACGATCAAATCCAAAAAGCTATTAAATTAAATTTACATGGTATTACAAAATTATCCAAGGAGAGAATCTATAGTGAGCTGGAAAAAATTATTAAACTTAAAAACTTTTATGATTTGTTCAAGAATAAATTTTTACTTGATATTTTTAATCTAGTTTTTCCAGAATTCATATATTTAGATAGACTGAAAAAGCTTCAAAAATTATCTAGTTTTAATTATATCGAGATCGACAAAAATGTAATTTTTGCTTCGCTGCTATTGGATTTTTCTAATAATCACGAATATTTTTTTCATAAATACAATGTGTCGAATGAAATGAAAAATAATATAAATTTATATTCAAAGCTTTTGAAGGAAATCAAATCAAACCAAGACTTTTTTTTAAAAGACTTAAAAAAAAATATTTTTTTTTACGGAAAAGAGAAAGTAAAACAGATATTCTTAATTCACAATGTGGTTAACAAAAAAACTTTAAGCTCAAAAAATAAAGAAACGTTATCCAAAATTAGTCATGTCCTCATTCCAAAATTTCCAATTACAGGAAATGATTTAATTAAACAGGGGGTAGAAAAAGGAAGAAAAGTCGGAGAGCTGCTAAAAAAAATTGAAAAAAAATGGATCGAAAATAATTTTGAAATAAAGGATGAGGAGATAAAAATTCTAGTAAAAAAAAATACCTAATTTAAATATACTCTACTTTTATGATTTCATAATTTTTTTCACCAGAAGGAGTAACAACGTTCACAAAATCCTTATCTTGTTTTCCAATTAAAGATTTTCCCATCGGGGATTTAAAATAAATTAAATTTTTACTCACATCAGCCTCATCCTTACCTACTATTTTGAAAGAATTTTTATTCCCTTTGTCCAAATCTTTTACTGTGACAGTTGATCCAAAAACAACTTTACCTGTATTTTCTATTTTTGTTATATCAATTACATTTGCTCTAGCTATAGCGCTGTTGATCTCTAGAACTCTACTTTCAGTTTGCGCCTGTTGTTCCTTAGCAGCGTGATACTCAGCGTTTTCTTTCAAATCACCATGACCACGAGCTTCGGCTATAGCCGCAATAATTTTTGGTCTTTTCACATTTTTAATTTCTTCTAATTCTTTCTGAAGTTTTTCTAGACCTAAAATTGTTATTGGTTCTTTATCCATCTATTTCCATTTTGCCATAGGCGGAAGAGACATTAAAATTGCCTCAACATTCCCACCTGTATTTAAACCAAACCTTGTACCTCTATCATACAGCAAGTTGAATTCAATATATCTTCCTCTTTTGTAAAGTTGTTCATTTTTTTGTTTTCTTGACCATTTAGTTTTCATTTTTTTTTCCACTATATTTTTTGCACAATCCAAAAAACATAATCCTACGTTTCTTACAAAACTAAAATCTCTTTCCCAATTATCTTTTTTATAATCAAAAAATATTCCTCCGATGCCACGTGTTTCTTTTCTATGAGGCAAATAAAAATACTTATCACACCATTTTCTATACCTAGGGTAATATTTTTTATTATATTTATCACATGTATATTTTATTTTTTTGTGAAAGAATTTTTTTTCCTCATCATCTTTAATTGAGGGAGTAGCATCCATGCCTCCTCCAAACCAACTTTTTGATGTTACTATAAATCTAGTATTGAAGTGCATGGCAGGGATTTTTGGGTTTTTCATATGTGCAACTACAGAAATTCCAGAAGCCCAATAGTTAGGATTCTTTTTAGCCCCTAAAATCTGGGCTCTAAATTTTTTATGAAACTTTCCGGATACCTCAGAAAAATTTACACCAACACTATCAAAAACAGCTCCATTTTTAATAATGGCATACATACCCCCTCCGTCTTTTGGGTTGGTAGATTTTTTCCAGCTTTTTTTCTTAAAAACGGAAGATTTACCTATTCCAGATTTTCTTTTTTCGATCTTTTCAAATTCCTCACAAATCTGTGATTGAAGAAATCTAAACCAACTACTAGCAATTCTCTTTCTTATTTCTAATTTTGACTTCATTATTAATAATGTTGTTTATAAAATCAGTATTTTATCATTTTAAAACAATTTTGTGTGTCATTCTGACCCGGTCATGAATTATAAATAGTTCCAAATTCTTTAAAAAGAGATGTTATTATAACTCAATGGATAAATCAGGAAAAAAAGACAGAAGGGACTTTCTTTTTACCGCAAGTTATACGGTTGGAGCTATAGGTTTAGGAGCTACGATTTGGCCATTTATTGATCAAATGAACCCAGATAGTTCTGTAAAAGCATTAGCATCAACAGAAGTCGATGTAAGTTCAATTCAGCCCGGTAAGTCAATAACCGTATTATGGAGAGGCAAACCAGTATTTATAAAAAGAAGAACACCAGAAGAAATTATTGAGGCAAAAAAAGTTAAACTAGAAGATTTAAAACACCCTGAAAAAGATGAAGATAGAGTTAAAAAAGACGAGTGGTTGGTGATGTTAGGAATTTGTACACACCTTGGATGTGTTCCGTTGACAGACAAAGGAGATTACAACGGTTGGTTTTGTCCATGCCATGGTTCCCATTACGATACATCTGGAAGAATCAGAAAAGGGCCTGCGCCCACAAATATGGAAGTGCCCAAATATGAATTTGTTGATAATAACACAATTAAAATAGGATAAAAATTTTTATGAGCGAGCACACATATGTACCTTCATCAAAACTTGGTAAATGGTTTAACGACAGACTTCCTCTTCTTACTTTAAGCGCTCATTTAAGAGAATATCCAACTCCTAAAAATTTAAATTACTGGTGGACTTTTGGAGGGATACTAACTTTTTGTTTAATTACTCAAATTGTTACTGGACTTGTTTTAGCCATGCATTATGTGGCCCACGCAGATTTAGCTTTTGATAGCATTGAACATATAATGAGAGATGTAAATTATGGATGGTTAATAAGATACATACATTCCAACGGTGCATCCATGTTTTTTCTTGCAGTTTATGTTCATATATTTAGATCTCTATTTTATGGTTCTTACAAGTCGCCAAGAGAAGTTATTTGGATAATAGGTATGTTAATTTATATTTTGATGATGGCCACAGCATTTATGGGCTACGTACTGCCATGGGGCCAGATGAGTTTTTGGGGAGCTACTGTTATAACAAACTTATTTAGTGCAATCCCGTTAATTGGAGATAGCATAGTTACATGGTTATGGGGCGGTTACGCTGTAGACAATCCAACTCTAACAAGATTTTTTAGTTTGCATTACTTCTTTCCGTTTGTAATTTTAGGATTAGTAGTTTTACATATATGGGCACTTCATGTTCCAGGAAATAATAATCCTGTAGGTATTGATATTAAAAAACCTTCAAAAGACACAGTTCCTTTTCATCCTTACATAACAATAAAGGATCTATTTGCTCTTTTGATTTTTATAATTATCTTTTCAGGTTTTATTTTCTTTTCCCCAAATATTTTGGGACATCCAGACAATTATATACCCGCAAATCCTTTGGTAACTCCAACACATATAGTTCCAGAATGGTACTTGCTACCTTTCTATGCAATTTTAAGATCTGTTCCTGATAAACTTGGTGGAGTAATCCTGTTATTTGCTTCGCTTTTTATTTTAATAGCATTACCGTGGTTGGACAAAAGCAAAGTAAGATCTGCAGTTTTTAGACCAATTTATAGAATATTTTTTTGGATTTTAATTATAGATGTTTTAGCTCTAGGATATGTAGGAGCAATGCCTGCCGAAGGCCTTTATCTGTTAGTTGCTAGAGCCGGCACAGCTTATTATTTTTTACACTTTTTGGTAATTTTACCTTTTCTAAGCAAAATTGAAAAAACGGATCCATTACCAATTAGTATTTCAGATCCAGTTTTTGGTGACATGACCAATTCTGAAATGATCACAAGCGATAATAGAAATAAATAATGCGCAGACTGTATTTTAAAACTTTTTTAGTTCTATTAGCTTTTTTTATAATTTCTTTTACAAATGGAAATTCAGAAGAAAAAGTTAAATTATTAAAACAAGATTGGTCTTTTAAAGGCATCACAGGTAAATTTGATCGAGCAGCACTTCAAAGAGGGTACCAAGTTTATACCGAAGTATGTGCATCTTGTCATTCGATGAGACTTTTGAGCTATAGAAATTTAGGAGAAGAGGGTGGACCGGAGTTCTCAGTCGAACAAGTAAAAGCAATAGCAGCAAATTTTGAAATCGAAGACGGACCAAATGAAGAAGGGGAAATGTTTATGAGACCCGGAAGACCGTCCGATAAATTTGTATCTCCTTATCCAAATATTCAAGCGGCAACAGCTGCAAATGGTGGGGCTTATCCTCCTGATATGTCAGTGTTAGTAAAATCCAGAAAAGGAGGTGCAGACTATATTTATTCTATTCTTGCGGGTTACGAAGATCCGCCTGCTGACTTTAAATTAGACGAAGGTGTTTATTATAATAAGTATATGGAAGGTAAAAAGATTAAGATGTCCAATCCTTTATCCGAGGGAATTGTAACATATGCAGACGGAACAAAAGCTACAGAAGCACAAATGGCAAAAGATATTACAACATTTCTGACTTGGTCTGCTGAGCCACATTTAGAGGCACGACACAAAACCGGAGTTAGAGTAATTATCTTTTTAATAATTTTAACTGTATTGGTTTATCTTAGTATGCAACGATTGTGGTCAAGGATTGACTCTGAAAAATAAAACATCTCCGTCTTTTACCAAATAATCTTTACCTTCAACTCTCAATTTTCCATTTTCTTTTGCTTTTTCTGCACTACCATACTTTTCAAAATCTTCAAAAGAAACGGCTTCAGCTCTTATAAAATTTTTCTCAAAATCAGTATGTATAACCCCAGCAGCTACTTGAGCACTTGTATTTTTTTTTATTGTCCAAGCTCTAGATTCTTTAGGTCCAGATGTAAAAAAAGTATTCAGATCTAACAAATCATAACCAGTTGCTATTAGTTGATTCAAACCTGTTTTCTCTAAACCTATATTTTGCATATAGACACTTCTTTCTTCAGGTTTTAGATCAGTTATTTGGTCCTCAATGTCAGCACATATAGTTATATGTTTCTGTTCTGGGTATTTCTCTTTTAAAATTTTTGTGTAATTATTTCCACTTTTTAGATTTTTTTCATCAACATTACCCACTACTATATAGGGCTTTGTTGAGATAAGCCCTACTTCTCTAAGAAGTTTTTTGCTGTCGACATCAATATATTCTTTTAAATTATCGCTTTTATTTAGTTTATTTAGTACGTCTTCCAAAAATTTAATCTGTTTTTCTGTCATTTTTTTTTTAACATTTTTTTGAAGCTTTCTTTCAACTTGATTGATATCAGCCAACAATATTTCTGTTTTTATAGTTTCAAGGTCATTTATTGGATCTACTTGTTTATTTACGTGCTGTATATTTTCAGAGTCAAAACACCTAACCAAATGAACTATTGCGTCAACTTCTCTTACATGAGAAAGGAACTTGTTTCCCAAACCTTCGCCCTTAGACGCTCCTTTTACAAGGCCAGCAATATCAACAAACGTTATATTTGTATTTATCTTTTTTTTTGAGCTGGAAAGTTTATGTAATTTATCAAGTCTTTTGTCAGGTACATCAACAATCCCAATATTTGGATCTATCGTACAGAAAGGAAAGTTCGCAGCTTGGGCATTTTTTGAGGATGTTAGAGCATTAAACAAAGTAGATTTACCAACATTTGGCAATCCAACTATTCCGCACTTAAATCCCATTCAGGCTTTGATTTACCTTGCTGGAAAAAGTATCAATTTTTTTTTCTATTAAAGTAGGTAGAAGTTTTACGATATTTTCTGTTATATCTTGAATTTTGTCTTCTTCATTTTCATTAAAGTCTTCCAACACATGACTGTTTACCTTTTTTTTACTTTTAGGATGTCCTATTCCAACCCTAACTCTTGAATATTCTTTTCCTATAGACTTATCAATCGATTCAATACCATTGTGTCCCGCACTACTTCCGCCAAACTTAGCTTTTACTTTGCCCAAATCGATATCCATATCATCATGAAAGACAAAAACATCCTTGGCATCAATTTTAAAGTATTCAATTAGCTCTCTAATACAGGTTCCGGAGTTGTTCATGAAAGTCAGAGGCTTGATAGCGTAAACTTTTTGATTATTAATGTTTCCAGTAGTCAGCAGGCCTTTAAATTTAGGCTTTTGTTTTGACAGATTGAATTCCTGGTTTATTGCATCAATTATTTTAAAACCTATATTATGTCTGTTGTTTGTGTTGTTCGGACCTGGATTTCCTAAACCTACTAGTAAAAGCATAAAAATTATTTTTTTTCGGGAGATTTCTTATCGGGAGCAGGTTTTTTTTCAGCTGCCTGTTTTTTATCTCCTGATTGTTCTTTTCCTTTATCGTCTTTTTTAGCAGCTTCTCCTTCCTTAGCTGGCCCAGCTTCTCCCGCTTCTCCGGTTGCAGCAGCTTCTCCCTCCACACCTTCTGCCGCTGTTTCTTCTGCAGGTTTTTCAGGCTCTTTAACAATTGTAGGCGGAGCAATAGTTGCAACAACAAAGTCTCTGTCAGTTATAGTTGGTCTTGCATTTTCAGGCAATATTACAGAAGATATTTTTACGCTTGCACCTATATCTAAGCCTGTTAAATCAACAAGAAGGTTGTCAGGAATATTTTCTGCCTGACATTTTAATTGAACTTTACGTCTGACTATATTTAGCACTCCACCTTTCTTGAGCCCAGGAGACTCACTATTATTTTTAAATATTACTGGAATTTCTAAAATAATTTTTGAACCCTTAGTAATTCTCATGAAATCAATGTGAGACGGTCTTTCAGAAACTACGTGAAAAGAAATATCTCTTGGAATTACTTTTTCTTTTTTCCCCTCAATATCTAAATCAATGATGGTTGATAAAAAGTTTTCAGAATTAAAAATATTATTAAAAGATTTTTCTTCTATACTAAGTTTTAAATTTGGACTTTTGCCACCATACAAAATTGCCGGTATCAAACCTCTTGTTCTCAGCCCTTTTGTCTCTCCAGCTGTTTTTTCATTTCTCTTGGTAGCTTTTAAATTATTTATCATTTGAAGGTGCAATTTAACCCAACTTTGAAATAAAACAAGGGTTAATTAAATAGATCTGATACCGATGTTGAATTTGAAATCCTTTTTATAGCCTCTGCCATAAGAGGAGCAATAGATAATACTTGAATTTTATTAATATTTTTTACTCTTTTTGCATTGTCAATACTGTCAGTAATTATTAATTTTTTTATTTTTGATTTTTTTATTCTGTTTATCGCTTCACCGCTTAACACAGCGTGTGTTACAAACACATAAACATCTAAAGCACCCTTCTTTTTTAGCGCTTCAACAGCATTAACAATCGTTCCACCGCTATCAATAATGTCATCAACTATTATGCAATTTTTATTTTTTACATCACCTATGATATTCATAACTTGCGATTTTCCTGCTTGCGGTCTTCTCTTATCAATAATTGCTAAATCAGCATTTATTTTTTTTGCCAGACCCCTTGTTCTTTCAATTCCACCTGCATCGGGTGAAACACATATAAAATTTTTGATTCCTATGTTTTTTTTAATGTATCTAGCAAATATTGGAGTGGTAAACAGGTTGTCTACAGGCATATCAAAAAAACCCTGAATTTGGCCAGAATGTAGATCCACAGTTACAATTCTGTGAGCACCTGCATTTGTTATTAAGTTAGAAACAAGTTTTGCTGAGATGGAAGTTCTAGGAACCACCTTTCTATCTTGCCTTGCATAACCAAAATAAGGAATTACCGCAGTGATATTTTTTGCAGAAGACCTTTTTAATGCATCGATACACAAAAGAAGCTCCATCAGATTGTCATTAGCAGGTGTTGATGTAGACTGAATTACAAAAACACTATTTCCTCTGATATTTTCGTTTATCTCAACATAAATTTCCCCATCAGAAAAATTTTTAATATTTGTATTAACCAATTTTAACTTAAGACGTTTCGAGATACTTTTGCTTAGTGAAGGATTGCTTGTTCCTGATAAGATTTTCATTAGAACACCTTCCTTATACATCCATTAGATGCGGGTTTCAATTAATTTTGTGAACTAATTTTTTTTATCACTGATATGCATCTTCCGTAGTCATTCTCCCCCAACTTTTTGGCCCTTCTATGGCTAAAGTATTCATTCTTCATGGCAAAAGTATCAACATTTATATTGTCTACCTGCGGTACTCCGCAATCTTTAAATTTTTTATTTACAAAGCCTCTTAAATCAAAATTAAATGAATCTTTTCTATTTTTTGAAAAAAAAGAATCATTCTCTTTAGATTTTTTTGTAAACGTTGAATAGAAGTCTTTTTTTACTTCGTAGCTTTCCTGGGAAATGCAAGGACCTATGCAAACAACCAACTGTTCTGCGTCCCCACCTATCTCCTTAAGTTTTTTTAAAGTATTTTCAATTATTCCGTTAATCGCACCTTTCCAGCCAGCATGTATGCAGCCAACAATCTGTTTGCTTTTTTCATAAATTAGGATCGGAGAACAGTCCGCAGTTAATACGCACAAAGCAAGAGAACTGTTTTTTGTCAAGATTGCATCTGAGTCGATTCTTTCAAAATTATTTTTATTTTCCACAACCTCAACTTTGTTGCTGTGAGTCTGATTCATTAGGACCATTTGTTTTATTTCAATGTTGAATTTTCTAGAAACTATACTTAAATTTTTTTGAACATTTGATTTATCGTCATTGCTTCCAATGCCACAGTTAAGGCTTTCATAAATTCCCTTAGAGCTTCCATTCTTTCTAGAAAAAAAGCAATGATCAATATTATTATTCTTTTTTAAATTTTTTGAGTAAAACATTATTTAAAGGCCAAAGAAAAGTTACAACTTCTATTTTTTGCAAAAATTACTTTAAAGTTTTCCCCCATCATTTGTGGATCAATAAGTCTTTTGATTCTTAAATATAAATTTGATTTGTTCTTGCAACTCATTTTTTGACTCGCAATTTTAAAACGTTCTATAATACCCATTTTTTGAAGAAACTCACTTTGGCTTACAACATCTTCCACATCTAGACCATTAGAATCAAAATATTTTTGGTACAGACTAAAATTTACAAGAGATGTAATATCTGCTTTACCTATATTCTTGTTAATATCGTTAAATCTATGCTTCATAATGGACTGCAAAGTGCTTATTTTTTTTTCTGTTTTGTATCCATAGTCTATAAAAAGGGCTCCACCATTTAATTTTTTTATTTTATTACAAATGACCCCTAATTCCCTGAATCCATATTCCGGGTACTCTATAATCCCGTTGTTTTTTAGGAGTTTATAATTCTTCAGTTTATTAATCTGTTTTTTTGCAGCTTTTTTATAAACAAAATTCACTTTGTTTTTTTTTAAAGCAACACACTTCTCAAAAACACTGCCATTTATTTTTTTAAACTGTTTTATAGGAAGAGCATCCAAAAATTCGTTTCCAAAAAAAACAACTGGACCTTTTTTGATTTTTTTTAAGTTTTTTATCCACGATACTCTTTTAGAATTTATTCTTTTTTTCTGAATTTTTTTTAATTTTTCACTTTTTTCATAAAGCATTATGCTTGTTGAATCAAAAACTTCGGGAAATTTTTTTAGCGTTTTTAGCAATACCAAACAAAAATCTCCATTACCAGGTCCTAGCTCTACAAAATTCAGACTCTTAGGTTTTTTTAAATTTTCCCAAAAACTAACCAGCCATATTGCTATCATTTCACAAAAAATATTCGAAATATTTGGCGCTGTTACATAATCTCCCTTGATCCCAAAAGGATTTTGTTTTTGATAGTATCCAAAGTTCTTATCATAAAGAACTTTCTCTAGATATGAGTCCAACGATAGAGCTTTACTTTTTGAAAAAATTTTATCTATTTTTTTCATTAAAAATAAATCTTGCTAAAAACAACATTCCTAAAATTATCATTACAGCGCTTAATACGGAACCCATGCTTAAATAACCGAATATATAACCCATGTGTTCATCAGGCTGTCTAAATTGTTCAGATATAATTCTGAGTATACCATATAGAACTAAAAACAATAAAGAGATGACACCATGACTAAAATTTTTTTTACCTATAAGAAGATTTAATATTGCAAATAACAAGACTCCCTCTAACACAGCTTCATAAATTTGTGACGGATGTCTTGGCACATTATCAATTTTAGGAAAAATTACACCCCATGGCTTTTCTGTTGGCGTTCCGTAGAGTTCACCATTGATAAAGTTTGCAATTCTTCCCAAAAAAATTCCAATAGGAGCAACACAGGCGATTGTATCAAAATATAATCTATAATTTAAATTTTTTATTTTTGAGAAAATATAGGTAGAAAAAATTACACCAATCAGACCGCCATGAAAGGACATGCCTCCTTTCCATAACTTAAAAATTTCTGAAATATTTTCAAAATAAAAAGTCGGATTGTATAAAAAAACATATCCAAGTCTTCCCCCGATGACCACACCAATAATTATGTACCCAACCAAATCATTAAAATTTTCTATATAATTTTTTTGATCCACGCTCTGCATTTGCTTCTTAATAATATTTATGCCGTACCACCAGCCAGCTAGAATTCCCAAAATGTACGCAAGCGAATACCAACGAATTTGAACAATTCCAAAATCAATCAAAACAGGATCAAAATTATGGACTATCATTTTTTTTTAAATTTATCATAATTGAAATTAAATTGCTTATAATTTAAGGTGAAATCATGAACAATTCTCAAAAAATTCTTAAGATGATATCAGGTTTTATTGAAGCAGGCATTTTAACCTCACAAGATTTAAAGAAGGAGCTTTCAACATCACTAAAATTTAAAAAGGAGAGTTTTGCAAGTAAACTGGACCTAGTAACAAAACAGGAATTCGAAATTCTTAAAAAACTAATAGAGAAACAACAAAAGGAAATTAACAAACTCAAAAAAAATAAATCTAGAAAGGCAAGGAAATTTTAACAAGCAAACCTTTATGTTTGCTTTCTGACAAAGAAATAATTCCCCCATGAGACTTGATTATGTCTTGCGCAACTGAGAGACCAAGTCCCACACCAGATTTGTTTAATCCTCTACTCTTGTCAACTCTATAAAATGGTTTAAAAACATTGGCATGTTCATTCTTAGGTATGCCTGGACCATTGTCTTCAACCGTTATAATCAAATTATTTATAGATTTCTTAATTTCTATAAAGATTCTGTCGCCATAAGTGAGACCATTTTCTAGAATATTTAAAATACATCTTTTTATTAGATTTTCTCTTCCATTAAATTGAAAACTTTCATTTGAACGAAACTCATATTTGTTTGGGTCATACTTTTTCAACAAGTTCGAAATTGTATTAGCCAGATCGAAATTAACAGATTTTTCTTCAGTCTGTGACTTCGCGTACTGCAGGTAGTCATTCAGCATTTTTTCCATTTCATCAATATCTTCAGCCATTTTATCTGCAGTTTCTTTTTTTTCTAACAGAGCCAACTGCAAC
>MDSW01000949.1_pt1 | contig 16156 bp, 14 predicted proteins | sample 811171 | NCBI WGS metagenome assembly MDSW01 (sample SAMN05326641, study PRJNA326480) | marine metagenome | isolation source: seawater | place: Atlantic Ocean: North West | collected 2012
ATACTTTGTATTCTTTTTCTTTTGACATAATTAAAACTGGAAGGCTTTAAGACCCAAATAATATTGTTACAGCTGCTTCTTTTCAGACCTGACTGGATTAGCAATTTATTTGCCCTCAAACCTTCCTTCTCCAATATAACATTAATGAAAAAAAAACCTAGCTTGAGATTCTTAAAATAACTATTTTTTTCTAAAAATTGATTTTTTGTAAACACCTAATATGTTGATATGTTTACAAAAAAATTTCATTTCTTCTAGGGCTAATTTAACTGATTTTTGTTCAGGATGTCCTTCAAAATCAATATAAAATTGAGCAACATCAAAGCCTTGAGGGTGGATATAACTTTCTAATTTTGTGATGTTTACTCCATTACTAGCAAAACCACCTAGGCATTTATAAAGAGCTGCAGGTAAGCTTCTAACTTGAAATATAAGGGTTGTTAAAATTTCAGTTGCATTAGGGTCAATCAAATTCATATCTTGAGACATAATTAAAAATCTAGTTACATTATTTGCTGAATCTTGAAAATTTTTTTCCAGAACTTCTAAATTATATATTTTAGAAGCTAGTTCAGATGCTATTGCAGCATCTTCCTTGTTGTTAAGTTCAGATATCTGTTTTGCTGCACCAGCAGTATCTAAATTAATAACCATTTGTTTATTTAATTTAATAATTTTTTTTCTACATTGAGCTATACCCTGTTCATGACTATGTATTCTTTTTATTTCAGATAATTTACTTCCTTTAACAGCCAATAAATTGTGATTGATTTCTAAAAAAAATTCTCCTACAATTTTTAATTCTGAATCTGGAATTAAACTTTGTGTATCAGCGACTCTTCCAGCTTGTGAGTTTTCAATAGGTACAATTGCAACATTAGCTTTCTTTTCTCTTACGCTCTGAAACATTTCTTCAAATGTACTACAAGGTATACTTTTAGCATCTGGAAAAATTTCTTTACCAGCTTGCTCACTGTATGCACCATTGATACCTTGAAAAGAAAAATTTTCTACATTAATCATTTTTTTCTTTTATATGAGTTTCGATATTAATTAAATCTTCTTTTGTATCTATACTTATAGGAATGTTTTCTACAAAAGTAGCTCCTATTTCAATGTTTGCATCTAATGCACGCCATTGTTCAAGCTTATAATTTAATTCATTTTTAGTAGGTTTCATTGAAATAAATTTAGCTAAAGCTTTAAATGTGTAACTATATATGCCTACGTGATGATAAACTTTTTTTAAATTTTTTTTATAAATTTTGTAGAAATCAAATGCATTTCCAATACTTTTTTCTTTAATCCAATTTACAGTCACTTTAGTAATATTTTGATTTAACTCCTCTTCATTAGTTAAGTCAGTAACAAGGGTTCCAATTTCAAAATCATTTTTTAAAGGTATATTTACTTTTTTAATATCATTAGGATTAATTAATGGCATATCTCCCTGTAAATTAATAATACTTTCAAATGATGAATAATTATTTATTTTTTTTAAAGCTGCGTAAACTCTATCTGTTCCTGATTGAAGCTCTGGATCAGTGATTATTGCATTTCCTCCTTGACTACTAATCAATTCAAAAACCTCTTTTTCACAACATGCTACATAGGTATCTCCTATGTTTGCTTTAATTGCTTGCTGCCAAACCCTTTGTATCATTGGTATGCCATCAATCAAAACCATAGGTTTGCCAGGAAATCTCTTTGAAGCCATTCGAGCGGGTATAATAATAACTGTTTTCATAATTTATGCGACAATAAAGCCTCGTAATCCTAATTACACTAAATTTTCACTTCTATTCATTTTACAAAATATATATATATGTATTTATACATGTCTGGACTTGAAGTTAATAAAATTTTAGCCTCAATTATTTTAGCTCTATTACTTATTGGTTTAATTAGCTTTCTGGGTGATTTAATAGTTAATAATAAAAATGAAGTAGCTGAAAATGCTTATCATATTGAAATTGAAGAGGATGGTCTTTCTAGTAATATTACTTCAACAAAATCAGAAATTATAGCTGAGCCAATTGAAATGCTTTTATCAAATGCATCACTTGAAAAAGGTGAGAAAATATTCAAAAAATGTAGCGCCTGTCATACCCATAAAAAAGATGGTGAAAACAAAGTTGGACCTAATTTATGGAATATAATAAATAAAACTAAAGGTAAATCCGCAGGGTTTAATTATTCAAAAGAACTTGCTGAATTTGGTGGTGTTTGGACTTACGAAGAAATGAATCAATTTTTATATAAACCAAAAGAATATATTAAAGGAACAAAGATGAATTTTTCAGGTTTAAAAAAAGTTGATGATAGGGCTAACTTAATTTTATATCTTAGAGAATTAGCAGATAGCCCTGCAAATCTTCCATAGTTTTAAACTCAATGGTAGATAATTATAACGAATTTGTTGAATTTGCAAATTACTTAGCTGATGAGTCGTCTAAAATTACAAATAAATATTTTAGAACAAAAATATCTATAGATAATAAAGAAGATGAAAGTCCAGTAACGATAGCTGATCAAGAAACTGAAATGAAAATCAGAGAGCTTATTATGTCTAAATATGCCTCACATGGTATTCTTGGTGAAGAATATGAAAATATTAATAATAATGCTGAGTTTGTGTGGGTAATAGACCCTATAGATGGAACAAGAAGTTTCATAGCTGGGCACAAAGATTACGGGACACTAATTTCACTTCTACATAATGAAAAACCAATTCTTGGAATTATTAATTGTCCAGCTCATGAAGAAAGATGGATAGGTGTAAAGGATAAAAAAACTACACTTAATAATAAAGAAATTTCTACATCTTCAATAAACAAAATTGAAGATAGTTATTTGTTTACTTCCGGTATTTATTTTGATGAACCTATTTTAAGAAAGGGTTATGAAAAAATAAAAAATAAAAGTAGATATTATCGCCTTGGTGGAGATTGTTATATGTATGGAATGTTAGCCTCTGGTTATATAGACATTGTAATTGAAGATACCTTAAAAGCCCATGATTATATGGCACTAATTAATGTAATTGAAGGAGCTGGTGGAAAAGTTACAGACAAATATGGAAAGGAAGTGAATGTTAATTCAGATGGAAGTCTTGTGGCTTCAAGTAACTTTCAGCTTCATCAGCAAATAATTTCAATTATAAATAATTAAATAAATTTATTTTTATAACAAAAGGAATTATAATAGATTTATGACTAAGTTTAAAATTTTTATAATACTTTTTATACTTACTTTTTTTTCATTTGCTAATGCAGATACAAATATTTCTCATGCTATTGCTATGCATGGCAAACCAAAATATGATGAAACATTTAATCATCTAGAATATGTTAATGTTAATGCTGTTAAAGGGGGGTCAATTGTCAGAAGTGCTACTGGAACTTACGACACTTTCAATCCTTTTATACTAAAAGGTACAAGTGCATCTGGAATTTTCAGCTTATTTGAAAGTTTAACAACTGGTTCAAGCGATGAAGCTTTTACTGAATATGGGTTACTTGCTAAAACAATTGAATGGCCAGACGATAGATCCTGGGTATCATATACATTAAGAGATGAAGCAAGTTGGCACGATGGTAACAAAATAACTGCAGATGACGTCATATGGACATTCAACACATTAATGGATAAAGGACATCCCTTCTACAAATATTATTATGCTGATGTAATAGAAGTGATTAAATTAGATGAAAATAAAGTAAGATTTAACTTTAAATCTAATAATAATAAAGAATTAGCTTTAATAGTAGGCCAACTACCTGTTCTTCCAAAACATTATTGGGAAGGAAGAAATTTTGAAGATACAACTCTTGAAGTTCCAATTGGTAGCGGTCCCTATAAGATTAAATCATTTGATGCAGGTCGATCTATTACATATGAATTAGATAAAAATTATTGGGGTTTTAAAAATAAAAAAGTTCCTGTACAAATTGGGAAAAATAATTTTGGCTTAATTCGTTATGATTACTATAAAGATCGAGGAATTGAGAGAGAGGCATTCAAATCTGGCGATATAGATATTTTTTTAGAAAATTCTTCTAAAGAATGGGCAACATCTTATGAAATTGATTCGGTAAAAAAAGGTATATTGAAAAAAGAGTTAATAGATCATGAAAATCCACAAGGAATGCAAGGTTTTGCATTTAATACACGTAGAGATATTTTTAAAGACAGAAAGGTAAGAAAGGCACTTTCCTATGCATTTGATTTTGAATGGTCAAATAAAAATCTGTTCTATGACGCTTACATAAGAACTAATAGTTATTTTGAAAATTCTGAGTTAGCTTCAAGTGGAACTCCAAGTGAAGAGGAATTAAAATACCTTAATCCATATATAGATATCTTGCCACAAGAAGTTTTTAGTTCAGAATTTATAAATCCAGTAACAGATGGATCGGGTTTTATTAGAAATCAACTTCAATCTGCAACTAAATTATTAAAAGAATCTGGTTGGATATTGAACAATGGTAAGCTGCAAAACTTAACTTCTAAAGAATATTTTAAATTTGAAATTTTACTTTACTCTCCAGCCTTTGAAAGAATTGTGTTTCCTTTTAAAGACAATCTAGAAAAACTTGGTATTGAAGTGACTGTTAGAACTATAGATAGTGCGCAATATCAAAAAAGATTAGAAAATTTTGATTTTGATATGGTTGTTCAAACTTTTTCTCAATCACTTTCTCCTGGTAATGAACAAAGAAATTTTTGGGGATCAAATGCAGCTGATACTAATGGTTCGAGAAATATCATTGGGATAAAAAATTATGTAGTTGATAGTTTAATTGAAAAAATCATTCATGCTGAAAATAGGGAGGATTTAATAATAATTTCAAAAGCTTTAGACAGAGTGCTTCTTTGGCAACATTATGTAATTCCAAATTGGCATATATCTTCTTACAGAGTACTGTATTGGGATTTTTTTGATAAACCCAAAGTAAGACCAAAATATTCATTAGGCTTGGATACATGGTGGATTAATCAAAAAAAATATGAATTAATTCAAACAAAAAGATCTTCTAACTAATAGGTTAGAAGTTTTTGAATAAATAATATAATATTATTATATGGGTTCATATCTATTGAGACGATTGCTCTTAGTAATACCTACATTGTTTGGTATTATGTTAATTAATTTTGCCATTGTTCAAGTTGTACCTGGTGGACCTGTAGAACAAATGATTGCACAAATTACAGGAACAGCTGTTGAATCAACTGCAAGATTTTCAGGAAGTAATGAAGGAGAAATAAATCAAGATGTAAGTATTGATAATTTTTTAAGCAATGACTCAAAATATAGAGGAGCCCAAGGGTTAGACCCTGATATAATTAAAGAAATTGAACAAATGTATGGTATGGATAAACCTGCCCATCAACGTTTCATAAAAATGATTCGCGATTACATTACTTTTGATTTTGGTGAAAGTTTTTTTCGTGATCAAAAAGTTACATCACTTGTTTTGGATAAAATGCCAGTATCAATATCTTTAGGTTTGTGGACAACAATTATAGTATATTTAATATCAATTCCACTTGGTATTAGAAAAGCAATCAATGATGGGTCTCGATTTGATATTATGTCGAGCACTATAGTTACAATAGGTTATGCTATTCCAAATTTTTTATTTGCTGTAATTCTTATAGTATTTTTTGCAGGTGGACGTTTTTATGATATTTTTCCACTTAGAGGCTTGGTCTCAGAAAACTTTAATGAATTAAGTCTATTTGGGCAAATAAAGGATTATTTTTGGCATTTAACTCTTCCTCTAATTGCAATGATAGTTAGTGGATTTGCAGGTTTAACATTTCTAACTAAAAATTCATTTTTAGATCAAATTAATCAACAATATGTAATAACGGCAAAAGCTAAAGGATTAACAGAAAGAAAAGTCCTTTACGGACATGTATTTCGAAATGCAATGTTAATAGTAATAGCTGGATTTCCATCAGCTTTTATTGGCATTTTATTCTCTAGTTCCCTGTTTATTGAGGTTATATTCTCTTTAGATGGTTTGGGATTACTAGGATATGAAGCTGCATTAACTAGAGACTATCCAGTAATTTTTGCTACTCTATATTTCTTTTCACTGCTTGGTCTGATTATGGGAATAATTGGTGACTTCATGTATTCAATTATTGATCCAAGAATAGATTTTGAATCAAGACAATAATATGAAAATTTCAACATTAAATAAAAGACGTTTAAACAATTTCATTTCAAACAAAAGAGGGTTATATTCTTTTGTAATTTTTACATTTTTATTTATTGTTTCTATATTTGCTGATTTTATTGCTAACGATAAACCACTATTAGTAAAATATAATTCAGGATTTTATTTTCCAATATTTAAATCATATTCAGAAACAGTTTTTGGTGGTGATTTTGAAACAGAAGCTGATTATAGAGATCCTTTTGTTAAAGATTTAATTGATTCTAAAGGTTGGTTTATAATGCCAATTATACCTTATTCATATGATACAATAATAAGAGATATTAATGCTCCAGTTCCATCCCCACCTTCTCAATATAATTGGCTAGGTACGGACGACCAAGCAAGAGATGTCCTAGCAAGATTGATATATGGTTTTAGAATTTCAATACTGTTTGGATTTTCATTAACTTTTCTGTCGATGATTATAGGTGTTTCTGCAGGAGCAATTCAAGGTTATTTTGGTGGAAAAACAGATTTATTTTTTCAACGATTTATGGAAATGTGGTCAGCAATCCCAACTCTTTATGTTTTAATAATTCTGGCTAGTGTTATTCAGCCAAATTTTTGGTGGTTACTTTTTATCTTATTATTATTTAGTTGGATGGGTTATGTAGGTGTTGTAAGGGCTGAATTTTTAAGAGCAAGAAATTTTGACTACATAAGAGCAGCTAAAGCCTTAGGCGTATCAAATATTAAAATTATGTTTAGGCATATGTTGCCAAATGCAACTGTTGCAACAATAACTTTTCTTCCATTTAGTCTAAGTGCTTCAGTAACAATACTTTCTGGTCTTGATTTTCTTGGATTTGGATTACCTCCAGGATCAGCTTCATTAGGAGAAATGGTAAATCAAGGAAGGAATAACTTACAAGCGCCGTGGTTAGGTCTTACAAGTTTTTTCACACTTGGTCTAATGTTAGGTCTGCTTGTTTTTGTTGGAGAAGCAATTAGAGATGCATTAGATCCTAGGAAAACATTTTTATAAAATGAGTAATTTAATAACTGTTAAAAATTTAAGCATTGCTTTTAATAAAAAAAATAAAGTTGTAGATAATATATCTTTTTCAATTCCCAAAGGTAAAACAGTTGCAATAGTTGGAGAGTCTGGGTCGGGTAAAACTGTAACAGCAATGAGTATCTTAAAACTTTTACCTAATTCTGCTTCTTATCCATCAGGCGAAATATTATTTAAAAATAATAATATTTTAAAACTTTCATCAACTAAAATTGAAAAGATCAGAGGAAATAAAATCACAGCTATTTTCCAAGAACCAATGTTAAGCCTTAATCCATTGCATACTATTGATAAACAAATTTCAGAAATATTAATTACTCATTCAAATATTTCTTTAAAAGAAGCAAAATTAAAAACTAAAAATTTATTAAAAGAAGTTGGTTTAGAGGAAATAAGTTCTAGGCCCAAAACTTATTCATATGAACTTTCTGGAGGTCAAAGACAAAGAGTTATGATTGCTATGAGTATCGCAAATAACCCAGACCTTCTAATTGCAGATGAGCCTACTACAGCGTTAGATGTATCTGTACAAATGCAAATTTTAGAACTGTTAAAAAATCTTCAAGAAAAAAGAAATATGTCAATATTATTTATTAGTCATGACCTTTCTGTGGTTAAAAAAATGGCAAACTATATATGTGTGATGAAAGATGGAAAAATTATTGAACAGGACAATGTAGAAGAAATTTTTTCTAAACCTAAAAATATATATACTAAACAACTTGTTAGCTTTCAAAATCAGTCTAGAGAAAGTTTTAAAAAATTAAAAAATATAATTTTAACTGTTAACAATGTGAAAGTTTGGTATCCAATTAAAAAAGGAATACTAAGAAAAACAGTTGATTATGTAAAGGCAATAGAAGAAATAAGTTTTGAACTTAATGAAAGTGAAACCATTGGCATTGTTGGCGAGTCAGGATCAGGAAAAACATCTTTAATTTTAGCTATTTTAAAATTAATAGATTTTAAAGGACAAATTAACATTGATAAACTGGAATTATCTACATTAAGTCGTAATCAATTAAAAAAATTGAGAAAAGATATTCAAATAGTATTTCAGGATCCATTTTCTTCTCTAAGTCCAAGAATGACAATTGAACAAATTGTATCTGAAGGTTTAGATATTCATTTTTCGAATATTCCAGTTGAAGAAAAAAGTAACAAAGTTAAAAAAATTCTTAAAGAAGTAGGTCTTAATTTTAACGAAATAAAAAACAGATTTCCACATGAATTTTCTGGAGGCCAAAGACAAAGGATAGCAATAGCTAGAGCATTAATTTTAAATCCAAAAATTTTAATCCTTGATGAGCCAACTTCAGCTCTAGATGTTACAATACAAAAACAAATAATTGATTTATTGAATGAACTTCAAAAAAAATATTCTATGAGCTATTTATTCATAAGCCATGATATGAAAGTAATAAGATCAGTAGCGGATAAAATTATAGTTTTACAAAAAGGAAAAATAGTTGAACAAAATACAGCAAAAAAATTATTTGAAAGTCCAAAAAATCCATATACAAAAAATCTCATTTCAGGAATAATCTAGATGGATTTTCTAAATATAATTTTTCTAGTATTTTTTTCAATTTTTAGTAGTTTTGTAATTATAGGTTATGGAAGTATATTAAATAGAATTTTTTTTAAAAAATTTGATGAAGTATATGAAATTGGTTTTGTTGGGCTATTAGGTTTTTTATTTTTATATTTTATTTCATTAATTATTCATTTTTTTATTAATATAAATGAAATTATTGTTTTTTTAGTATTATTTATAGGCTTTATATTATTTTCTTATTTTTATTTTAAAAATAAATTTTTAAGAAAAAAAATACATTATTTTGTTTTTTTATTAATTTTATTTCTGCCTCTTGGAATTATTGCTGATCCTAGTGAAGACTTTTTCTTCTATTATATTCCATATTTAGAATATTTATACAAATCTAAATTAATTGTTGGATTGGTAAATTTAAACGACATTTTAGCTTTTTCGACTAATTCATTATTTGATATTTTAGTTTTTTTCAAAATACCTTTTTATTTTGCTCAAGGATATTCTTTGATAATTTTGATTTTCTATTTGTTTTTTTTAAATTTGCTTATTGATTTGATTGTTAAAAATAAAAAAAATTTATTTTATATATTTATACTAATTTTTTCACTTATTTCTTTTGCAAAGCTTAGAGATTTTGGTACAACGTCTCCACCTCAATTTTTACTTATATTGTTGACATGTTTAATTTACCTATCCTATAAAAAAGGATTTACAGAAGAAATTTTTTTAAAAATTACATTTTTAATTTTTTTTGCAGTCATTTTGAGATTTAATAGTATAATTGCTCTTCCACTTATATTTATATTAGTAACAATTAATTTTAAAAAATCACTTAAATATTTTTTTAATAATAAATTATATTTATTTAGTTTGTCTTTAATTTTTACATTATTTTTATTAAAAAATGTACTTATTAGTGGTTGTTTTATTTATCCTGCCCATAAAACCTGTTTCAATGAGTTATCATGGAGTCCAAATTTAGAAGTGACTAAAATGAAATATAGTAAACTTGTCGCCGATTCCAAAGGCTGGACTTTTTATGCAAAAAAAAATTTTGAAATAAATGAAAAATTTGTATGGGAAAATTTAGAAAAAAAAGATTTTAAGAATTATGAGAAGTACGCAGCCTCATATCCCTGGTTTTGGTTTAAATTTTGGTTGCTTGATAATAATTATAAAAAAATTATAAATGTATTTTTTCTAAGTATAATTATTATATTCTTTTTTGTGGTTTTTAGTAAAAATGATCATAATAAAATTAATGGATATGAATCTAATAATAAATTTTTTTTATTTTCTTTATTCTTATCATTTATTTTTTGGTTAATTTTATCACCACAAATAAGATATAGTGGGTACTTTGTTTTTATTTCTATTTTTAGTTTATTAAGTTATCAAATTATAAATTTATTTAAGAGAAATACTTACTTTTATATAAAAATTTTTATAATTTTTTTGGCTATTATATATGTTGAACAAAAAAACTTTAGTAGAATTTTTAATGAAATTAAAACTAATAACTTTGCTGATTTTCCTTTTCCTAATTATCCAAAAATGATTAAAAATACTGACTATCTAATTAGTAATGTTAATGATATATTTTATAATAAAAGAATTAAATCTAACAAATTAATTTTTGATAATGGTAAAAATTATATATTAATGTGTGGTAATACCCCATTCCCATGTATTCCTAATGGTAAAGAAATTTGTTTAGGTGAGGAAAAAAATATATTAATTTACCGTTTTTTTAGTAAAAATAAAGAAAATGAAAAGTGCTATAATTTTATGATTAAAAATATTTTTTATTAATTTAAACATCTTTCCAATTAAACGATTTATTCATAGAGTAATTCCAAATACTTCCTACCAAGGCTCCTAGAAATATTGAAAAGAAAATTATGGAGGAATATTCAAATGTTAGTTTTGCTGTTAAAAAGTTAAATAATGCACCAAAAGAACAAAAAAAATAAAACTTTATTAAACCATAAAAAAAATTTAATCTTTTTAATTTTAAATCAGAATATGTGAATTCATTATTTAAAATAAAATTTATACTCATTGCAATAATTATACTTATTATTAAGGATAAATTAAAATTTAATATTTTAAATAAAAAGTAAAAACTTAATAATTGAAAGAAGGCTCCTGTTAATCCTACAAAAGAATAGATTATATATCTAGCTGGAATAAACTTTCCAATGGTTTTATCTAAAACTAAATAAACAAAATCAATCACAATTTTATTATTTAATTTGCTAGTACCACTAAATCTTGGTTGAAAATTAAATGATATTTCATCATATTTAATTAAATGTTTCGTTGATAAGATTATATCTAATAATATTTTAAAACCTTTTGAGGAAAATTTTCGTAAATGTTTTAAAAAGAATTTTTTTTCAATTATAAAATACCCTGTTAAAATATCGTTATATTTAATATTAAATAATTTTTGTAAAATTATGTTTACTAAATTTGATAATCTGTATCTTTTATTGTTTAGAATTTTTTTATTATTCATAAATCGACTTGCAGATACAAGATGATAATTTGAATTTTTTATTCTATTATACAGATCAATTATGTATTTTGGATTGTGTTGTAAATCTGCATCCATAAATAAAATATAATTGGAATTACTTGATAAAGCTCCAGTGATTAAAGCAGATGACAAACCACGTTTATCATACCTTTTAATTAAAAAAACGTTATCATACTTGTCTCTAAGTTGATTAATGATGTCAACTGTACGATCACTAGAATCATCATCTACAAATATAATTTCCCAAGTTATATCAATCTTTTTTAGGTTATTATCAATTTCATTGTATAATTCTTGAATGTTACCTTCTTCGTTTAGTGTAGCTATAACTATTGATAAATTATTTTTCATTTCTTATGTTAAATGGTTAGTATATTATATACATTATAATGAAAAAAGTTCAGATATTAGATGTTTATCCTAATAAAAACTTTAGAATTTCCAAAGATCAAAATGGGGGATATGGAACAGCTAATGACTATGGAGATAATTTAATATTAAAAATTTTGAGTTTATATATAAAAAAAAATATTGATTATCCCCCACTTTTTGCAGTGCATGCAATAGCTGAATTAAGAAAAAAAAGCTTTGTTGTAGATTATTCAAGAAAATTAAATACAAAAGAAGATTATAAATTATACATAATACCATCATCTATAGTTTGTTATGAAACAGAGAAAGAAACAGTAAAAAAATTAGTTTCACTAAACAAGAAAGTATTTGTTATTGGTCCATTTGCTTCATCTAAACCAGAGCTTTACTACAAATATGGTGCAAAAGTAATTAGTGGTGAAGCTGAATTTTATCTTAAAGATTTTGATCAAAAAAAACTTGATAACTTTGAGAGCTTGCCAAATATTATTTACCATAATCATAATTATGACTTAAATGATTTAGAATTTCCTGCTTGGGATATAGTTATAAAAAAAATCAAACCTGTTATGAAACTTTTGGGAAGTGGCACTACAATCCCTATCAATGCATCAAGAGGTTGTCCTTATTCTTGTTATTATTATTGTACTTATCCAAAACAACAAGGAAGGAAACTCAGATTGAGGAAGGTTGAAAATATAATTAATGAAATGGAATACTGGAATAATACGTTAGGAACAACAAACTATATATTTAGAGATCCAGTTTTTTCAATTAATAAAACACATAGCTTGGAGTTGTTAAAAAGAATTTCAGAAAGTAAAATAAAATATAAAATTTGTATAGAAACACATTTAAAAAATATAGATGATGAGTTAGTAAAATTATTTAAGAGTGCCGGAATCAAACTAGTTTATGTTGGTATTGAATCTGGTGATAGCCAAGTTTTGATTGACTCTAAAAGAACTACCATTGACTTTGATGAACAAATAGAAAAAGTAAAATTACTTGAGCAAAATAATATTAAAGTTAAGTCTATGTATATTATTGGCCAGCCTACTGATAATGAAATTACGTGTTTAAAAACTATTAATTATTCAAAAAAAATACTTTCCACGTATGCTCAATTTAGTGTTTTTACACCATATCCCGGAACTCCAGTTTACAGTGAATATAAAGATAGAATAATTGCAAAAAAATATGAAGATTATAATCAATGGCAATTGATTTTTAAACACGATAACTTAAGTAGCAATAAAATCAGAAAACTTCTAAATAAAGCATATATTAGTTATTATTTTAATCCATATTGGATATTAAAATTACTCAAAAAAGGTATTTAAAGATTTTGAAAATAGCAATTACAGGTTCTGGTGGCTTTTTAGGTAATAAGATTTATTCATTATTAATTTCACAAAATTTTAAAATTAATAAATTTAAACTAAAAAATTCAATAGATATAAATAATTTTTTAAAAGAAATATCTACCAATAAATATGATTATATAATCAATTGTGCAGCAAGTATTAATCCCAAAACTAAACATGAGTTTTTTTTAAATGAAATATTACCAAAAGAAATTCAGAATCTAACTATAAAATTCAGTTCCATACTTATACATATTAGTTCATTAAATGTATTAAATACAAATTTGTTAGATCATTATACTAAAAGTAAATTTAAAGCGGAAAACTCTCTAAAAAAAAATAATTTGATCTTGATACGTCCATCATTAATTATAAACGAAACCTTTCAAACAAGTAGGAATGAATTTAATAAATATATCAAATTACCAATAAATAATTTACCTATGATTTATCCTGGCAATATTTATTATCCTGTTGATCTAAATAAATTATCAATGTTTATTATTGAAAAGTTAAATAACAATAACATCAAGTATTTGGCTTTTAATATTTCTGGAAAAGAAAAATATTGCTTGTGGGATATATTTAATCAATTTTGTCAATATAGAAATAAAAAAGCAATAAAAATAAATTTAGAATTTTTGGATACAATACTTCCTATTTTTTTAAAAAAATATTTTAAAAGCAATAGAACGTTACAAAACTTGCTCCCAATATCAAGATACTCTGATAACTTTAATGATGGGGATAATGTGATTTTATAAAAGGGAGTGAAAAATTAAATCACTCCCTAAAATCTAAAATTAAAAATAAATATTTATATTTTTAAGAAAATATAAAATAAAGTATCACAACAATAACTATTATTCCTATAATCCATGTCCATTTATTCATAACTTCTCCTATTAATTTTTTTATATAGAATAATCACTAAAGTGTAAAAAAAATTAAATTTTTGGCGGATAAAAAGGAATTTAAAGCATTTAATTTATTTAATAAATCTAATGTATTTACCAATAATAAATTGAGGTCCAAACTTAATTAAATTAAAAGATTAAATATGAATAACAAACCTGATTTAGCAAAATTATTTGGAGCTAATTCATCAGATACATTTTTAGGTTTAAAATCTTGTCAAAACTTTGAAGCTATAGATGCATCCTCTGCCTTCATCGGTGCTCCTTGTGTTACACCTTATAAGGCTGTAGGTCCATATGCAAGGAATGGGCCGGATTCAATTAGAAATGCGTCTTCATCTTTAAATGCTAATATTGACAGGTATAATTTTGATATTGACGGACCACTTTTCCCTTCTGGAACAAAAAAAGCAGTGGATTGTGGAAACATTGAGTGGGACGAAAATGATTTTAAAAAAAATCGTACATTGGTTAAAAACATAATTAATAAAATTATTAAAAATGGTGTTGTTCCAATACTTGTAGGGGGAGATGATTCAGTTCCAATTCCAATGATTGAAGCCTTTGAAACTCTAGGTGATAATTATACTATACTTCAAATTGATGCACATATTGATTGGAAAAAAATTCATATGGATGAAAAATTTGGACTTTCATCTACAATGAGAAGAGCTTCTGAAATGAATCATATTAAAAAAATAATTCAAGTTGGTGCTAGAGGTATAGGTTCTGGTAGTCCAAGTGATTATGAAGATGCTTTGAACTGGGGAGTTCAATTTTATAGTGCTGAAAAATTTCATGTAGAAGGAAATGTCAATATAATAAATAGTATAGACAATAATTCAAATGTAATAATATGTGTAGATATTGATTCAATGGATCCTTCTATAACTCCAAATACTATAGGAAGAAGCCCCGGTGGATTAAATTATTTTCAAGTTTTAGGTTTAATAAAAAGTGTTGCAAATAAAGCAAAAATAAAAGCAATTGATTTTGTTGAAATAATGCCAGAAGTTGACATAGATGGTATAGGCGGTTTAACTGTATCTAGACTTATAGCAGCTACAATGGGGATTATTGCTAAAAATAATTTATAAGTAAATCTATATTTAAAAAACAAGCCACCCAGCAGCTATTAAGATCAAAAATATAATAGGAATAAGAATCAGTATTCCACCAAATATCAATATAGCCCTCATTTGAATTATAATATAATATTAAATAAATAATTTCGAGAAAAAAAAATATATAAAATTTTAAAATTACTTCCAATCAACACGAAACATAGCTTCATTGCGTCGAAGAATAGGTAATGTAAAAGGACCATTATATATAGCTTTTATAGCAGTGCCCAAAATTTTTATATTATCTTTCAAAAGTGTTGCCTTTAATATTTTCTTATGTTTATTAAAGTTTTTATCAGTTACTCTTCCTGAGTATTTTATAACGGCATAATAACCTTCTTTTATATTTATAAGCTCAACTCTAGGATCAGTAGGAGTAGGAGCTGTATTTTCATTATATTTTGAAGGAAGATAAAACTGCATTACCATTACTGAATTTTGCTCTGATTGAGTAACTGGGGTAGTCATTTTTATTTTTTTTGAATTTTGATTTGCTCCAGATATATAATTAAAGAGATTTCTAAAGCTAGAATTTTGATTGGTGTAAGATGCTTGAACTGCTAATCGATCATTATAATAACGGACTTCATAAATATCGGTTTGATGCACAACATTATAAAAAGGTTCTTCGTATGCCATTGCTATTGAAGATGTAAATAAAATAATTAAAAAAATATACAACCGAAAAAATAAAATTAACTTGTTCACAATATTTAAAATGGAAAAGTTAACTATAAATGGAATAATATTTATCTAAAGTAAAAAATTGAAATAAAAAAAATTCAATCACAATTTATCATATCATAATTGAGATCTATGTGTGAACAAACCTAATTATTATAAGATTTACGTTCAAGAAATATTTAAGTTTATGGTGGAGAGAGAGGGATTCGAACCCTCGATAGTGTTGCCACTATACACGCTTTCCAAGCGTGCTGATTAAATACAAAGTATAAGGTTTCTAGGAAAAATTAAACGTGAAAATGTAAATACCGGGTGTCTAAGTGCGCCGTATGTGCGCCGAGAAATTTTAA
>MDSW01050138.1_pt1 | contig 16151 bp, 13 predicted proteins | sample 811171 | NCBI WGS metagenome assembly MDSW01 (sample SAMN05326641, study PRJNA326480) | marine metagenome | isolation source: seawater | place: Atlantic Ocean: North West | collected 2012
AAAGATTCCAAAAAAAGTAAAGGTCATAAACGAAAAAATTATCCAAATAAAATAAAAAAGGAAATGCTTTTCCGCTTTTAAAACAGATATGAATCCCTCTATAATAAATATTAATAATTTATCAGAAGAAGAAGAGAATGACTTTGTTCTTAAATTCTTAGCTCTTTTAAAAAATGGTGTTTTAGATCAAAAAGAAGAATTGTATAATGTTTTAAATGAAAAAATATCTGAAATAAATTTTTCTCATAAAAGAAAAAAAATGTTAAATGATAGTTTTAAAAAAATTAAGAAAAAAGAACATAAAAATAATATTATAGAGGGGTTATTTGAATTAATTTTATTTTTTGAGAATAAAGAAGAGTACGAAACCTGCGCTATGTTAAAAAAAACAAAAGACAATCTTTTAATGGATTTTTAATTAATTTATATTTATCATAATTAATGATAACATGATTGATGTAAATATTGAACATTCTTGGAAAGAATTACTTCAAGAAGAATTTTCTAAAAAATACTTTCAAACTCTTGTAAAATTTATAAAAAAAGAATATTCTTCACAAAAAATTTACCCTAAAGGATCTTTAATATTTAATGCTTTTAATTATTGTTCTTTTGACGATGTAAAAGTTATTATTTTAGGTCAAGATCCTTATCATGGATATAATCAAGCACATGGTCTATCTTTTAGTGTTTTAGAGGGTGTGAAAAAACCTCCATCTTTAGTTAATATATTTAAGGAGCTCAAAAATGATATTGGAAAAAAAATTCCAGAATCAGGTAATTTAGAAAATTGGGCACAACAAGGAGTCTTAATGTTAAATTCTATTCTCACTGTTAGAAAAGGAGAGCCGGGTTCTCATAGAGAAAAAGGATGGGAATTATTTACTGATTCTGTAATAGATGTTATATCACAAAAAACAAGTAAAAAGGTATTTATGTTGTGGGGGGCTTATGCCCAAAAAAAAGGAAAAAAGATAGATAGAAATAAACATTTGGTATTAGAAGCGGCTCATCCATCTCCATTTTCTGCTCATACAGGATTTTTTAATACGAATCATTTCAGTCGTTGTAATGAGTATTTAAATTTATATAATATTCAAGAAATCAAATGGTAATTTTTAACTTTGTAGTATAAATTGTTCATTTTATGAAAAACATTCTTTTTATATTATTCACATGCTTTGTTTTTATTCAAGCATATCCTCAAGTCAATCTGTTTGATTTGAGTCAAGAAGATTATAATAATTTAACAAATAGTCCTGAAAACTCTATTACTTTAAATGTAAATGAAACTTATTTAAATTTAATAAAAGAAACTAGGCCTTGTCAAATAGATTTAAATCTTCCTTTTTTTAATGAAAATATATTAAAATTAGATTTAGAAATTTTTGATTCTTTCACTTCAGATTTTCAAATTATCAGAAATACTAATGAAGGTATTGTTTTAGAGAATTATAATCCAAAAATTTTATCATATAGAATAAAAGGAGAGAATGTGTCAGGTATTTTTAGTTTTTTAGAAAATAATATTGTTGCTACTATCAAGTATAATGGAAAAGCTTATGAATTAAAAGGAGAAAAAAATGAACCTTATATTTTATTTGATATATCTGATAGTGTAGTATCTTCTTTTTTTGAATGTCATACACAAGATATTGAAATAGATATACCAATCAATGATGTTCAAAATAGCAACTTCAGTACTGAGTGTGTGGAAATGGGTATAGATACAGATTATTACACTTTTTTAGAATTTGACAGTAATTGTTATAGTGTTGTTGAATGGGCTTTAGCAGTATTAGCTGGGGTTAGTGAAATATATATGTCAGAACTAGATGAAGAAGTTTTACTTCAAGCAAAATATATAAATGTTAGAGAATTTCAAGATAATTATTATAATCTAAATGATTGTTCAGACATGTTAGATGAGTTAGGAGATTATTGGACTTCTGCTCCTTTAAACACTCTTCAAAATGAGGTAGATCTTGTTCATCTTTTTACAAGAAAACAAGCTAATGGTGGCGTTGCTTGGTTAGATGCGTTTTGTCAAAACCAATGGAAGTATGGCGTTAGTAGTGGTTTAAATACTAATTTGAATTATGATTATCCTGATAATACTCCTTTTAGTTATAATATGTCATATGTAGGCCATGAAGTAGGTCATAATTTTGGAGCTAATCATACACATTGGTGTGGTTGGGATTCAGATGGTGCACTTAATTTTAGCGGAGGCGCTATTGATTCTTGCTACCCTGTTGAGGGTAATTGTTCTGGGCCAGGAGATCCTAATACAGGTACTTTAATGAGTTATTGTGATTTAGCAGGAATAACATCAGCTCTTCAATTTCATCCAATTGTAAAATCACAAGCACTATTTCCAAATATATTTAGTAATCAAGCTAATTGTTTTGGAACATGTGGTGAATTAGAAACTTCATGTGAAGGCACTTTTATATATGGCTGTACTAGTGAGTTAGCTGATAATTATAATCCAGATGCCAATGTTGATGATGGAAGTTGTTTTTGTGAAAGTTATATTGATTTTTATATAGAAACTGATTATTGGAGTAGTGAAATTAGCTGGGAAATATCGAACAATGAACAAGGAGCTATTTATACTGGCTCTAATTATTCAAATGGAGGTGTAATAGTTGATGAAAATTATTGTTTAGCACCTGGTTGTTATGAATTTATAATAATGGATTCATATGGGGATGGGCTTTCAAGTAATAATACAGGAGGCAATAACCCTAATTATTATATATTAAACAATAATGGAGAAATATTGGTTGAAATGACTAATGTCAATTTTGGTTCAGGTGAAACATATTCTTTTTGTTTAGAAGAAGAGGAATGTGCTAGTGATGTAGATGGAGATGGAGTTTGTGATGAAAATGAAATTATTGGTTGTCAAGATCAAACAGCATGTAATTATAATCAAAATGCGACAGATCCAGGCAATTGTACATTCCCAGAAGAATATTATGATTGTAATGGAGACTGTTTAAATGATAATGATTCTGACAGTATTTGTAATGAATTTGATAATTGTCAAAATACTTTTAATCCAAATCAAGAAGATGAAGATGAAAACGGAGTAGGGGATTTATGTGAAAATATTGTTGGTTGTACAGATTCTACAGCATGTAACTATAATGCAGATGCAACTCTAGAATGTAATTGTTGTAGTTATCCAGAGGAATATTATGATTGTGATGGAAATTGTTTAAATGATTTTAATGAAAATGGTATTTGTGATGAATTAGAACAAATTATATATGGTTGTACAGATATAACAGCTTGTAACTATAATCAAAGTGCAAATACAGAGGATGGGTCATGTACTTATCCAGAAGCATATTATGATTGTTTTGGAAATTGTTTAAACGATGAGGATGAAGATCTTATTTGTGATGAATTAGATAATTGTGTTGACATCTTTAATCCTAATCAAGATGATAGTGATAATGATGGAATAGGCGATGAGTGTGCTTGTGAACAAATGATTATAGTTGGAGAAAATGTTGTAGAATCAGGAACTGTTTCATCTTATGATATAGCAACACAGATTGAAAATAATTACTCATGGTCAGTTTTTAATGGTGATATTATTTGGGATTCTGCTACTGATTCTAGTATATCTATACTTTGGGGAGAAGAAGGATCCGGATCAGTTATAATTACTCAAATGTTTGGAAATGGTTTATTTTGTGAAAATACTTTAGAAGTAATTATTTTGCCTTCAACTATCGGTATAGAAGAAGAGTATCTATCAAACGAAATTATAAAAGTAACAGATGTTTTAGGTAGGGACATAACTATAGATAGCTCAAATACTGTTTTAATTATTTATTTTAAAGATGGAAATGTTAAAAAAGTATATAAATCAAAATAATAAGTGTATTATTGTAATTCTTTTAAAATCAAATAGTTATGGCGTTAACACCAACAAAAAAAATACCTCTTGGATTTCTTGCTCCAGAATTTAATTTATTAAATCCTGTAACAAATAAATTTGAAAATTTAAATGATTTAAAATCAGACATTGTAACAGTTATTGTTTTTATGTGTAATCATTGTCCATATGTTATTCATGTTTTAGATCAATTAGTTCAGATTTCAAACGATTATAAATCTAAAAAAGTGAGGTTTATTGGAATAAATTCAAATAATATTATTTCTCACCCTGAAGACTCACCGGAAAAAATGAAGACATTGGTTAAAGAATATAATATTCCTTTTTCATATCTTTTTGATGAAACTCAAGAAGTAGCAAAAGCATATGATGCTGCTTGCACTCCTGATTTTAGTGTTTTTGATAAAAACATGAAATGTGTTTATCGGGGACAAATGGATTCATCAAGGCCTGGGAATAATGAGCCAATAAATGGCAGTGATTTAAGAGAGGTTATTGATTTAATTTTAAATAGTCAACCTATAAAAAAAGAACAAATACCTTCTATTGGGTGTAATATAAAATGGAAATAAAATGAAAAAAATAATACTTTTCGCTTTGATTAGCGCACTTTCCTTTTCTCAAGAAGCAATTCAAGGAACTATGATTCATGACAACTTAGAAAGAGAGTATATACTTTATATACCTAACTCATATACGGGAAATGAATCAGTTCCATTAGTTTTAAATCTACATGGCTATACAAGTAATGCTGGTGAGCAAATGATATATAGTAATTTAGTAGAAGTTGCAGATACTGCAAATTTTTTATTAGTTCATCCTATGGGCACAACTAATGAATTTAATGAACCTTTTTGGAATTCTTGGGAAATAGCAGAGGTAGATGATATAGGATTTTTAAGTTCTTTAATTGATTATTTAGCTACTGAGTATAATATCGATTTAAATAGAGTTTATAGTACAGGAATGTCAAATGGAGGCTATATGAGTTATACATTAGCTTGTCGATTAAGTGAAAAAATTGCTGCAATTGCATCTGTTACTGGAAGTATGTATATAAACCAACCTCTTCTTTGTAATCCTGAACATCCAATTCCTGTTATGCAAATTCATGGAACTATGGATTTAACTGTTCCATATATTGGTTCTTTAAATTCAGAATCTATAGATGATGTTATTTCTTATTGGGTTTCTTTTAATCAATGTTCTCCAAATTATAGCTTTTCAACACTTCCAGATATAAACACTACTGATTTATGTTATGCTGAACATTATGTTTACTCTAATGGGAATAATGGTTCTTCTGTGGAACTTTATAAAATTGTTAATGGCGGTCATACTTGGCCTGGCGCATATATACCATTAACTGGTATAAATACAAATCAAGATTTTTCTGCTTCTGAAAAAATTTGGCAATTTTTTTCAAAATATGATATAAATGGATTGATTGAGAGTGTTAACTTAAACGAAAATAACACAGAAAAAAAAATAATAAATTCTTATAATATCTTAGGGCAAGCTAATCCTAAAAAAGGATTTTATATAGAACTTTATGATAATGGAACAATAATTAAAAAATATAAATTATGAAAAAACTAATACTATCTATTCTTCTCCCTTTTTTTACTTTTTCTCAATGTTCAGAAGGAGAATATCCAATTTATATGTCAACTACTACTGGAGAATGGGCTTATGAAATGGCTTGGGGTTTATGGGATTATAATACTTGGATGGAAGGAAATCCAAATATTGAAAATGCTTTAGCTTCATTTCAAGGTACAGAAAATGATGAGACAATAAGCTTTGAAGCATGTTTACCCAGCTCTGGTTGCTATATGATAGCGGGCTATGATAGTTATGGAGATGGATGGAATGGAGGAACTTTATCAGTTAATGTTAATAATACAAAAGAACCTGATACATATGAAATGTATAATGGAACTTGGGAATATTGGACTTTTGAAGTAAATAGTAAATTATGTAATTGGGAAATTCCAGGTTGCACAGACCCTGATGCAGCTAATTATAATGATCAAGCTACAATGGATAATGGTTCTTGTATTATTCCTAATTTATTTGAGTGGGATAATGAGCAAAGAGAATATTTTTTATATATCCCTGAAAATTTACCAGAAAATGCCCCATTAGTATTTGCCTTACATGGTTATTGGGGAGAAGGCGCAGACATGCTAGGCCTTTTTGAAGATCAAGCAGATGAATATGGATTTGTTGTTTGTTATCCTACAGGATTACAAGATAATTATGGGACTAATCATTGGAATTCTAACTTTAATGAAGTTATGACAACGGTTGACGATATAGGTTTTTTGTCAAATTTAGCCTTAAAACTTCAACAAGATTATAATTTAAGTTCAGAAAAAACATTTACTTGTGGAATGTCAAATGGAGGCTATATGAGTTGGTCATTAGCATGTAATGCTCCTGATGTATTTAAAGCTATTGCTTCAGTTACGGGAACAATGAGTGGTCCTGATTGGGAAACATGTAATCCTTCTGAACTTGTTCCAGTAATGCAAATTAGCGGGACAAGTGATAATGTTGTTCCTATGGATGGTTCAATGGAATATATAGAAGAGGGTTGGGGCGGAGCACCTGATATATACACTATTATGGAATATTGGAGTGATTTACATGGTTGTGTAGGCAATGAAACAAATAATTGGGATCTTGATTATTCTACTGATTTAACTACTTATTTTAATTGTAATAATAGTAATACAGAGCAAAGATTATATGTTGCAAACGGTATGGGGCATACTTGGCCAGCTTTTGCAGAAGAAGAAATATGGGACTTTTTTATGCAAATATCAGGCAATCCCGTTAATATTAATGAAGAAAAATTTAGTACTGTATTAGTTAAAAAAATTGATATTTTGGGTAGAGAAACAGAAAAAAAAGGTTTCAATATAGAGATTTATGATGATGGGTCAGTACAGAAAAAATACATTATTAACAAGTAATATTTATTTTATGAAAAAACTATTAATTCTAATTATTTTTCCAATAATTACATTTTCTCAATCAATTCAAGAGCAAATTGATGAAGCTGCAGAAGGTTCAGTTTTAAATATAGAAGATGGATTATATAATGAGTCGATATCTATTAATAAATCAATTACATTAAACTGTAATAATGATTGTGTTATCAATGCATCTGGTTTTGGAGGAGCTATTTCAATAGAAGCATCTGATGTAACTATCAATGGATTTGAGATTATTGGAAACAATGAAACTACATATGGAATAGTAATAACACCAGTATGCTCTAATATTAATATTACTAATAATGAAATATATGGAATGTCTTTACCTAATCCAGGGAACACATCTCCTTTGTCATATGGAATATTAACATACGGAGAAATAACAAGTCTCCCTCAAAATTTAAATTTTTCAAATAATTATATTCATGATATTTCAGGTTCAGGAATTTCACTAGGTTCATTTACCGGTTCGGCTACAATAACTAATAATACTATTGAAAACTTAAATCCTGTACAACTTCTTAATGAAGATTTTAATGTTGGTGTACAAGCACAATTTTGTCAGTCTGTTTTATTAGAGGGTAATAATTTTTCTAATTTAATTATGGGTTCAAATTTAATTTATAGTAACTCAACTGTACAAAATAATAATTACACAGACGTTTTGTGTTTTCTTTCACATACCACAACAGCATCTGTAACTTTTGAAGAATTAATAGAATGGTGGAGTGTTGAGGGAATTGTAGAATATGAAGGCCAAAATTTTGACATTATTTCATACTTTAATTCTTTAGAAAATGCTATAACGGTAGCTTCTTTAAATGGATCTGATATTGTTTCATATGATGGTACTATTTATGATAGTAATGGAAATATGGGAGGTTGTGAGGATAATGAAACATTATTAACTCTTGATTATAATTCAAATGGAGTCTCTACATTTAATGTTTCCAGTTTATCAGGTGACTTTGTATATAATTCTCCTGATTTAGAGGGAGAGGGAAGTATAGAGGATTGTTTTTTAACTGATTTAGAAAGTGAATGTTTATATATAGAGATTCAAGGTAATTTAAATTCTTGGTCATTAAATTGGGTAGGAGAAGCTGGAAATGCTCAAATCTTAAATCAAGATACTTTAGAAAGTAATTATGTTGGAGAGGGTTGTCTAGAAGGATGTACAGATGATACAGCATGTAATTTTAGCGTTGAAGCGAATGTAAATGATGGTTCTTGTATATATGCAGAAGATTATTATGATTGTGATGGAGTTTGTTTGAATGATACTGATGGTGATGGAGTATGTGATGAATTAGAGATAGAGGGTTGTGATGATGAAGAAGCATGTAATTACAATCCAAATGCAACAGATATAAATAATGATTTATGTGAATATCTTTCGTGTGTTTGTGATAATGGATACACATATTTCATATTAAATTATAATTCTAATGGCAACTCTTATTTAGACATTTCTAATTTTTCAGGAAGTATTTCAAATAACTTTACATTAGAAGAGGAAGAAGGAACTATAGAGGGGTGCTTTGAAGGAGATGTAGAAAATGATTGTTTTTTTATTGAAGGAGAAGAAAATATAACATCTTGGGATTTTACTTGGGTTAATCAATTAGGCGAACAACTTCAGTTAACTAATAATAGTTTAGAAAATTATTTTGGAAATCAATGTATAGAAGGGTGTGTATATGCAATAATTAATTTAACCTCAACATGTAATTTTAATCCTGATGCAATTATTGATGATGGTAGTTGTGCTGTTCCTGGAGATGAATGTGAATTAAGTGATGGCACTATGAGTGTTTATAATGAATTTTGTGAATGCGAAGGAGAAGTTAGTATTATTGAAGAAAATTTAGAATCTAAAAAAATCATGAAAACAATTGATTTATTAGGAAGAAAAACTAAAAATAGTGGATTTAATATAGAAATATATGAGGATGGAACTGTTAAGAAAAAATATAAACTATGAAAAATATAGTATTTTTAATTCTATGTCCTTTATTGCTTTTTTCTCAAACAAAGAAAAAAGAAACAACAATTAAAAATACATATGTTACAAAATTTGGGGAACCTCAATTAAAAGAAACCCAATCACATGAAAAATTATATTCATCAGATGGAAAAAGAATAGGGGGTATTACTGATAAACAATGGGAAAGAACACATGAAATATTACAAAAAAATAATTCTAATGATTCGATAGTAATAACATATGACTATCATTACATCCGAAACAATTATTCTTCATATGATGTTTATCAACAAAAAAAAGTACGAAAATACAATCCAAAGTTTCCAGCAACACATTTTGATAAGCTGGAAAATGAGAGATGGGAGTTGAATGCATATGGATATTCAGAATATCAACTTTTAGAAGAAGAACAGTATCAAAAAGTTTTCACGGGATCAAAAGTATCATTAGGAGAAACTTATAAACATATTAAAGATTATGAATCTTCTATTTCTTCAAAATCAATATTTAAATATGATTTAAATAATAATAATACATCCATTACTTTATTTAATGCTGATGGGACAATATACAGAAAATTCATCAAAAAGTTTGATTCTAATAACAACATCACAGATGAAATAGAATACTATAGTGATGGGTCAATCAGAATGAGAACAATTAGAAAGTATGATTCTAATAACAATATGACAGAAGAATTATATTATGATAAAGAAGAGTTAGCACAAAAAACACTAAAAAAATACGATGCAAAAAACTATAATTATGAAACAATAAAATACAGCGCTTTTTGTGAGACTAATGAAAAACAATTAGAAAATGGAAATTTATATCTAGATTCATATTATCTAGATTCATATTCATATAAAAGAAAAATGGAAAATGGATTGGTGGACAAAGAGGTTTATTATACAGAGCAGGAAGATTGTTATGGAGAGTTAGAAGCGGTATGTGGCTGGTATCCAGATTTGGGTTCTAGGCACAAATATGATAAAAATGGAGTGCTATTAGAAACAAAGTATTACAACATAACATTTTATAAAGGAAAACCTGTTTTAGGAAGTATACATTCAAAATGGAAGAGAAATGTAGTAAAAGACAAAAATGGTCATGAAATAGAGATTGAGGATCATTATTATACTAATAAGGATGGAAAAAGATTAGGGATAAAATCTAAATCTTCTATTAAAAAAACTGATAATAGTGTTATAGAAAAAACTTACAATGAAGGATTTGAAGGGCCTGAATATTTCTCAAAAACAATCACTATTAAAGATGAAGATGGAAAAGTAATTGAATTGAGAAAATATGAAGTCAATCGATTCGATGATGACGAATGGAGTGATGTATTTGATGATTTTTCAGGTAATCTTGAAGTTTTTGAAAATGCTCCCATGTGGCAAAAACAAGTTTTTGAATATTCTTATGAAGGAGATATAGAAATAACTAAAAAATCTACTTATGATATAGAGCATAAATATGGAGAAGAGCAAATTATTTTAACAGAGGAATTAATTACAAAAACAGAATATTATGATTCATTACAATAAATTTTTTTTCTTTTTTTTTCTTGCCTATTTTGGATTATCCCAGAGTTATAATGGGCCTGAAAGTGTAGAGTTCAATGCAGTTACGGGAAGTTATTTTATATCAAATTCTAATAATGGTCAAATTTTGGAATTAGATAGTAATAATGACTTATCTATTTTTGCATCTAATTTAGGAAATGGCCCTCATGGCTTAGAAATAGTAGATAATGTTCTTTACGCTTGTAGTGGAGGTCGATTAAAAGGATATGACTTAGATAATGGGAATCAAGTGTTAAATTTTAATATTGGGGGCTCATTCCTCAATGGAATTACTCAATATAGTGATGGCTCAGGTACTTATTTATTTTTAACTGATTTTTCAGCAAGAAAATTATATAGATATAGGATTGAAGATGAATGGATTTCCTCTATATGTGATTTTCCAAGAAATCCTAATGGTGTATTTTTAGATCCTATGTATAATAGTTTATATGTAGTGACCTGGGGAAATAATGCTCCAATTTATGAAGTTGACTTTACAACAGAGGAGTTTTATACTGCAATAACAACTGATTTAAATAACCTAGATGGTATATCTATGGATGAGTGTGGTAATTTTTTAATTTCTGCATGGAGCACAAACTCAATACATAGGTTTAGTAATGATTTTTCTGAAACTGATATTGTTGTTGATGGATTAAGCTATCCTGCAGATATAATATATGACCAATTAAATAACTTTCTTGTTATTCCGAATTCTGGAAATAATACTGTGGATTTTGTTCCGTATTCACCTTTTTATGAGCCAACAGCACTTTCTTGGTGGTGTGATAACAACACCAATTTAATAGAAGAAAATCAAAATCTTCAAATCATTAAAATAATAGATCTATTAGGAAGAGAAACTAAATCCAAAGGATTTAGTATAGAAATATATGAAGATGGTAGTGTTTCAAAAAAATATTTAATTAAATGAAAAAAATATTATTAATCTTATTTATAATATTTATAGGATGTGAAAATGATGAGGTAGAAGAAAACCTTTGTGATGAATTAATATGTGAATTAGTTTGTGAAGATGGATATATTTTAGATGAAAATGGATGTGAATTATGCCAGTGTATTGTTTTGGGGTGTACTGATATAGATGCCACAAACTACGATGAATTAGCAAATACTGATGATGAGACTTGTATTTATAATTATGTTTACGCTGGAGTTTATGATGAAACTTTTATAGTTACTGAATTTTCACCTCCTCTTAATATAGAAATTGTTTGGGATAAAGATAATATATATGGTTTTGGAAGCTTATCATTAGATATTGATGGTAATGATATAGATGATTTAGTGTTTAATCTTTCAAATTATAATCTTGATTATTTTAAAAAATTACAAATTGCTCCATATTATTTTCCTAGTACAGGTATTACACCTTACGATAATTTTGAATTTGCATTTATAGAGGTAGGGTTTTATGCTGGTTTAGGTAGTTACAGTAGTACTGATTTTGTTCATAAAATATCTTACCAAGATAGAATTGACAACTTACCTTTATGGAAAGAAAATTATGCCGCATTATTTCAAGAAAACCCTACTGAAATTTTTCCTTTTGGCCCCTGGTATTCAGCTGATGGAATTTATTATATTGGAATTAGAAAAGACAATAAATTTGGATGGATAGAAATAGAAATGAATGGTTTAAATACTTTCCCGAAAATTAAAAAAGTTGCTTTTCAAACAATTGATTAATAATTTTTTAAAAAAGATAAACCTTATTATATTTGAATTCTAAACCTCTTTATTATGAAAAAACTATTTATTTACAAATCTATTTTATTGTGTTCTTTACTAATTATTTTATCCTCTGGTTGTGGTTCTAGCACATCTTATTATGATGATATAGCTTTAGTAGCTAAAGATGAATCAAAGGGTGACTATGGTTTTGTTAATTTAAAAGGAGAAGTGGTTTTAGATTTTAATTTTAATAAAAGACCAGCAATGATGCATGAGGGATTTTCTTTTTTTAAAGATGATAATAGAAAAATAGTATATATAAAACAAGACGGAGAGGATATAAAAACTCAATTTACCAAAACATCAAATTTTAATAATGGTTTAGCTTTAGTTACAAAACCAAAAGGAAAATTACAATATATAGATCAAGATTTAAAAGAAGTTATTACTCTTGATAAAAATATTGAAGAGGCTGGATATTTTTTTGATGAAAGAGCAAAGTTTAGAGCAAAAAATGGAAAGTGGGGATTTGTTGATAGGTCTGGAAATATTATTATTAAAGCTGATTATGATTATGTAGAAAGTTTTTCTGAAGGTGGGGCAATGGTAAAGAAAAGAGACGCAAATGATCGTGATGTTGTTTACAGAGGGATTATAGATGTTAATGGTGATGAGATTGTAAAATTAGATGACGATTACAAATCATTGGCCGGATTTCATGATGGTCTTGCAGCTTATGCAAAACCTAATGAAAGGGGTTATATAAATAAAAAAGGTGAAATTATAATAAAAAGTAAAGATTGGGACAGAGTATATCCATTTCATGATGGATACGCTTGCGTTCAAGAAAATGGAGATTTTGGGCTTATAGATAAAAAAGGAAATAGAATAATAAAACCAAGAGAAGAAGCTCCACTTATGTTATTTAATGATTTAGCTGTCTATATATATGTAAATAATTTTGGTTTTATTGATAAAAACAGAAAGGAAAAAGTAAAAGCAGATTATCAAAATGCATTACCTTTTTTAAATAAAGGAGCCTTTGTAAGAGATGGAAATGATTGGATATATATTAATAAAAAGAATAAGCAAATAAATGATTTAGAATTAAAAAAATTATACTACAGAGACGCCATGGAAAATGTAATTAAAACCACACATCCTTTTGATGTAGAGGAAACATTACAAAATCAATATATTGATATTGATGGGCTTATGGAAAATTTATTTAAAAGGTCAGGTATTGATTACTTTGGAATGACAAAAAACGATAATCCAGAGGTTGCATTAAATTATATCTTAGAATTTTTAGAATCTTATCCAGAATCTGATTTTAAAAAAGATTTGTATAAAGAAAATATAATAGAAAAATCTTCTTCTAAAAGAAACTATATTAGTTCTAGAGAAAATTTAGGAGACTATTGTAAATACAATGATCAATTTGAATTTTCTGTTAAATATAATTTTGATAATAAAATTATAAAAAATCAAGAGGGAATAAAATCTATTAATGAATTAGCAAAACCAAATAGTATTAACTTATTTATAGGTTTTGATAAAAGAGCATATGGAGAAAAAAAATACATAAAAAGCAAAATGGAAAGTTATTTTAGTGATTTAGGGTATGTGTTGAATTCTACAACTAGTGTATTTGAACACGATGAAAAACCAACAATAAAAATCAAAAAAATCAGTAATGGTTCTGCTGAAATATTAATTACATTTGATCAAACAGAAAATTTCATTAATTAGTAATCTGGTTTTTTAGTTTTTGAACATCTATTTTTCTTTGTTCTAATTTAGATTTATAAAATTTTGCTTTTTTATTTCCAAAATTTATAGATTTTGTAATCCATGTTAAAGCAATATCAATATTTCCATTTGCTTCTGCGGCTAATGCCATATTAAAACAAGCCCTAGATGCTACAGATGTATTTTCATGATTAGTAATTTTTTTCCATATTCCTACCGCTTCTTGCCAATTCCTATTAGATACATGTTTTGCTGCTTTAATAAATAAGGAATTTGAATTGTCACTTTTTATTTTAAATCCTTTTATATTTTTTAAGTTCTTAAAATATTCTCTATTTACAGATATATAGTGAGGTGAAACTCTATAATAAAATTGTTCACCAGAAAATATTGCAGCTTGCGAAACAGCAAATCCTAATTCAGGTAATCCTTTTCGTGCTAATAGCATTGTTTTATCAGAATTTTCAAAAACTTTTCTATCAAAAAATCTTTGTTCATCGATTATTTTTTTGTTTTTTAAATCATATATTCTCCAACCAGCTTGAACTTCAACATCAAGAGAAGAAACATGTTCTATTACTTTTTTCCATTCACCATTAACTTTTCTCTTTTTTTCTCTTGTCCCAACATCTATAATTCGACTAGAAGAATCAAAAGATTCTAAAACAATTAAAGCATCAGTCTCATAACCTTGAAGTTTGTTGCCTATTTTTTTCCACTTCAATGGTTTAGACATTTCAGATGTTCCTGATCCTTTAAATTCAATTGATTCTGTTCTAATTAATTTAAATCTAGGAGAACTTTCCATTTTAAATTTCAAAGAATTAATACAATCTTTTGAAGATCTTTTATCAACTCCAATTTGCTCTCCAGAAAGAATCCCATCTAAAATATTTTCTGCTTTATTATTTTTTGTGGGCGTTGTTCTATTTGCAATTATAACAGATTCTATTTCTGTAGGCACATTAATTTTTGCAGGTTTTATAGCATCAAATCTAATATTTGAAATAGAACATGAGCTAGTAAATAAAATAATAAAGATTAAGTAGTATATGTTTTTCATTTTTCTTTCAATTTAATAAATCTTTAACTGTATAATATTTCTTTTGATGTAAGGTAACTATATTTGCTTTAATGAACAATATTTTAAAATGTATAAGGTTTTATTAATTCTTTGTATTCCTTTTTTAAATTTTTCTCAAGAAACAATTCAAGATTTGTTAGAACTAGGGGTGCATTCAGCCTTTGAAACAAAAAACCAGTCTCATATTCGTCATTTTGAAAGTTCTAATTATAAACTTCTTATTTCTGAAAAATCACATGTTGTTCAAATTGGTATTTGGAAAAATGATGATGATTTTAATAATCCTCCATTACATGTATTTAAAAATAAACATAAAATATTTGATGGGAGATTAGGGGCCTATAAGCTTTATTTTCATGATGTTAATGATACATTTAATTCTTTTTCAAATTTCATTGAAATTTATAACGATGCAGGAACTAGCCCTGATGGTTGGCAAATAATATTAAATACATATTATTTTTCTTCTCGTTTACCTTTTTTAAATAAATTATATGATTGGAAGTATAACACTAAAATTTTAAAATCTGGAAAACATAAAAAAAACATTAGATTTAATCATGTTTGGTACTATTCAGGTTGTTCAGGTTAAAAAATACTAATTATGAAAAAAATACTACTAATATTAACAATTCCTTTTTTTGTTTATTCTCAAGATTGTATAGATGATGATTATACGATGCAAGTTGGCTTAAGTGTTTGGACATCTGGAATTAATGGTTGTGAAGATGGAATAGATTTTTTAGAAAACGCTGGGTATCCTTGTAATACTAGTTTAAGCACACTTAATAATCCTTTTTGGGGCTCTAATCCAAATGAAACTTTAGCAAATATTTGTGGGTGTACTTGTGATGAACAAACACCTAATTATTGTGAAGATCCTAATGCGTGTAATTATGGAGAAATAGGGGAGTGTGAATATATTCAAGCAGGAGCATGTGATTGTGATGGGAGTTTTCCTGAATCTGGATATGATTGTGAAGGAAATTGTATTAATGATATAGATGGAGATGGAATTTGTGATGAATTTGATAATTGTTTGTATAATGAAATTTCTGTGAATATAGAAGGTTCAGATTCAGAAATAGGATGGAATATCGCACAATCAAATGGCTGGGCTGTTTTATCAGGAGGATTGGAT
>MDSW01128587.1_pt1 | contig 16151 bp, 16 predicted proteins | sample 811171 | NCBI WGS metagenome assembly MDSW01 (sample SAMN05326641, study PRJNA326480) | marine metagenome | isolation source: seawater | place: Atlantic Ocean: North West | collected 2012
AATAACTTATTAAAGCTCCATAATTTCTTAATATATTTCATATTGTTTTGAATCTCATTACTGCAAGATTAGTAACATTATGAGCTAGATGCAGTAACAACACCAGGTAATAAAGGAACAAATCTCACCTCCATTAGTTTATCCTTTTTTAACTTACCAGATTTATCACGATAAATTTTTACCAAATGTTGTGATTTACTTATTCTATCTAATAAAGGCAAAATCATAAAACCATCACTTTTTAGCTGATCAACAAGGACAAGAGGCACAGTAGGGGCACAAGCTGTAATAATTATCCGATCAAAGGGCACTTGCTCGGGCCAGCCTTTGTTTCCATCTCCCACTTTCTGAACTATATTTGTTAGTCTAAGTTTATTAAATCTATCGGCTGCCAAGTCAGCCAAAATTTGATGGCGTTCGATAGAATACAATCGTCGACAAAGTTTTGAAAGAATTGCCGCCTGATAACCAGAACCTGTTCCAATTTCTAAGACCTTCAACCTAGGTCCTAAATCCATAGATGAAGTCATTTTTGCTACAACAAATGGTTGACTAATTGTTTGCCCAGATGCAATTGGCAGTGCAATATTTTCATAAGCTTGATCTTGAAATGCATCTTCAACAAATTTTTCTCTCGGAATTTGCTCTACTGCAGTAAGAACACTGATATCTGAAATGCCCTGACGCCTTAATTCAAGTAGAAGACGAATCTTTCGCGCTTCCATTATTTACCTAAAATCGTTTCGTAGTTTTTTTAAAGTATTACGGTGTGTTAAATTTAGATCTAGTGGAGTAATAGATATATAGTTGTCTTGAATAGCTCTTACATCAGTTCCTTTAAGACCAGTTTTTTTCAGTCTTTCAGAAACACCAATCCAAAAGTAGCTACGACCACGAGGGTCTATTCTTTTCTCATAAAGATCACGTGCGTGATGTTCGCCTTGAGATGTAATTTCAACACCCCTAACATTTTTCGACGAAACACTGGGAAAGTTAATATTAAATACGATGGAAGTATCCCAGCTCCCTTTTATAATTTTTTTAATTATTCTTGGTGCCCAATCTTCTGCTGTTTTCCAATTTACAGGCTGTCCAGATATGTATTCTTGACTTAAGGCTATCCCTCTTACACCAGATAAGCTGCCCTCCATTGCTGCTCCAATAGTTCCGGAATAAGTAACATCCTCACCAAGGTTTGCACCACAATTAACTCCGGATAAAACTAAGTCTGGAGGTTTCAAGCTTAATATTTTTTTGAAGCCTAAATATACACAGTCTGTTGGTGAGCCATCTACAGCATATATTCGTTGACTTACTTTTCTAATTCTTAATGGTCTATTAAGAGTTAGAGAATGGGAAGATGCACTTTGCTCATTTTCAGGCGCTATAACCCAAACTTCTTTACTAAGCTTTGTTGCAATTTTAGTAAGAATTTTTATGCCTGGAGATAAGATACCGTCATCATTTACGACTAGTATCCTTCTAATCATTTAATTAGCTCCTGACCACCCATATAAGATACAAGTTTTTCTGGGACCTTAATACTCCCATTAGAGAGTTGATAATTTTCTATAATTGCAACTAATGCACGACCAACAGCAACTCCTGAACCATTCAGGGTATGTACAAAGTTGATACCTTTTTTTCCATTTTCTCGAAACCTTGCATTCATGCGCCTAGCTTGAAAATCTCCACAGTTTGAACAGCTAGAAATCTCCCGATAAGCTTGTTGACCAGGCAACCAAACTTCTAAATCATAAGTTTTTTTAGCAGAAAACCCCATATCTCCAGTTGATAAAGTAACAACTCTATAAGGCAACTCTAAGGACTGAAGTATAAACTCTGCACAATTTGTCATTCGTTCATGTTCATTGGCTGAGTCTTCTGGATTAGTAATACTAACTAACTCAACTTTGTTAAATTGATGCTGACGAATCATACCTCTAGTATCTTTCCCTGCAGCACCAGCTTCAGCCCTAAAACAAGGAGTATAAGCTACATAACGAAGAGGTTTAGAGAGTGAATCAATTACTTTTGAGTTTACTAAATTTGTCAGGGGCATTTCAGCAGTTGGTATTAATATATGCCCACGATCAGATTTAAATAAATCTTCTGTAAATTTTGGTAAATTACCTGTTCCATATGCAGTTTTTTCATTAACTAGGAGTGGAGGGGATACTTCAGTATAGCCATACTCATTAATATGGATATCAAGCATAAAATTACCTAAAGCTCTCTCAAGTCGCGCTAAAGATCCGAATAATACAACAAAACGAGAACCTGAGATATTAGAAGCCATATCAAAATCCATAAGCTCTAAATCAACTCCAATATCAAAATGTTGTTTTGGTTTAAATTCAAAGTCATTTATATGCCCCCATTTTCTAACTTCAACATTAGCTGACTCATCTAAACCCACTGGCACATCATGAGCTGGAAGATTAGGAGATGCTGATAGAAGGTTATGTATATCTTCTAAGACAACTCTTTCTTTTGACTCAAGTAATTGTATTTTATTTTTAATGCCTACAACTTCTGATTTTAACAATTCTGCTTTATCTAAATTTTTATCAGATAAAGCATTACCAATTAATTTAGAGCTAATGTTACGTCGCTCCTGAAGCTGCTGTAATTTTGTTTGAATTTCTTTTCTGCGTTCATCAAGACCTAAAAGTTGTTTTGATATACCTTTAGAACCACGAGCTAACATAGCCGCATCAAAAACATCCGGGTTTTCTCTTATCCAATGAATATTATGCATTGGAGATGACCTCTTATATTATCAAATAATTTACTGACTATTCAGAAAGTAGAAGCATAGATTTTAGGGATTAAATTAGTTAATAACAATATATTCCTAGCGTCCTAGATTGAAATCAGTTTCCTCATTGTCCTCTGTAGCAGCTAGGATAGCATCTAGTCTCGCCATTTCAGCTTCTTCCTCTTGAAGTTTTTCTTTCCTCTTTTTCTCCGCAAATTTTACAAGGAAAATTGAAACTTCATAGAGGATCAACAATGGTACAGCCAGTCCTACTTGGCTAATTAGATCTGGAGGAGTAAGTATTGCTGCCATAATGAAAACACAGATAGCTGCATATTTACGTTTTCTCTTTAGACCTTCAGAAGTAGCCATTCCAGCACGACCTAAGAGGGTTAGCATAACAGGTAATTGAAAACATATTCCAAATGCAAATATAAGTTTCATTACTAAAGATAAATATTCATTCATCTTTGGTAACAACTCTGTTTCAATTGAAACATCTGTACCTTCTTGTTGAAAAGATACAAAAAACTCCCACGCTTGAGGAAAAATAAAGTAATAGACCATTGCTCCACCAGCAAAAAATAAGATTGGTGTAGCGAATAGAAATGGCAGTAAGGCCTTTTTTTCTTTTTTATATAACCCTGGGGCAACAAAAAGCCAAAATTGAATAGCAAGAACAGGAAAAGCTAAAAACAGAGCACCCCAAAATGCAATTTTTAGTTGAGTAAAAAATGCTTCCAATAAATGGGTATATACAACTTTTGCATCAAATCCGTTAGTTTCTAAAACAGTCCTGAGGGGATCAACTAAAAAATTAAAAATGTCCTCAGCTACAAAATAGCAGCCAATAAAGGCAATAATAACCGTCGCAACTGAGTACATCATTCGTCGACGCAACTCAATGAGGTGCGCCATTAATGGCATACGAGCACTTTCAAAAGTGTTTTCAGTCAAGAGTTATCTCTAACATTTTTGTCTAAATTCTTTTTTGTTACTTCAATTTGAGGATCATTTTGGTTATTTTTTGTAGTGTTAGAAGGAATTTCTTTAACTAAGTTTTGATTTTTATTGTTTTCGACATCGCCATTATTAGATGTATTATGATTTTCTTCAGTATTTAAACCTTTCTCTACTGTAGACATTTCTTCATCAAGCTTTTTTCCCTCTTTATCAAAATCTCTTCGAACTTCTTTAAGCTCCTTATTTGCTTCAGCAATTTCTTTTTGGATGGCCGATAAGTCAGATTCATCAGCATAACCTTCAATAGTTCTCTGAAAGTCACGCGCATAGGATCTTGCTTTACCAGTCCATTGCCCGACAGTACGAACAACTTTTGGCAGGTCTCTAGGACCAATAACAACTAGGGCGATCACCAAAATGATCAGCAATTCTTGCCAACCGATATCTAACATATAAAGCCTTTAAAATTGGCCGACTAATGCGGGTTTTGAGGTTTAAGGTCGAAACTAACCTTTATTAGAATCATCCTTTTTTTCACTAGCCTCACTTGTCGAAGCTGAAGTTTCATTATTAATTGCTTTAGAGTCTTCTGAAACAGAGTTATTTTTTGCTGTATCACCTGGGGGCATTTCACCTTCACGAATTCCAGCTTTAAAACTCTTTATACCTTTTGCAAAATCTCCCATTAACCTTGGTAGCTTTCCTGCTCCAAATAGGAGCAAAACAACTACTATAATTAAGACAATTTGCCAAATACCGATACTCATGCGTTAGCACTCCTGATTATCCGGATCTTAAAGAACAATTTGATCACTATTTTTTCTTAATAATATTTACTACATAATTAGCAAAAAAAGACAACAGGACCAAAAGAAATAGAATTACTAAATAGCAGGGAACACAAAAGCACGCTCTTGGTCAAGCTGAATGAGTACTTTTGACCCTACTTTAGGGGCATTTTTTGTTAAAACGCGAGCAAAAATGTCTTCTCCAGTCGTTATCTGGGTAAGTTGCACAAGGGTAAATGCCCCTATATCACGCTTACTCTTAACAATTATTTGTGAATTTTCTGAATTATTTGTTAATTCCTTAATAAATAAATCCTCTGGTCGAACCATCAAAGAGACATTTGATTCATTTTCTTGAGGAACAGTTAATGTTCCAAAAATGGTATGAATTTGTCCATTTATAACTTTAGTATTAATGGTATTGATTTCACCAAAAAACGATGCAACAAATTTATTTTTTGGATTTACATATAAATCCTCTGGTTGACCTGTCTGAACTATCCTTCCCTGATGCATCAATATAATCCGGTCAGCACTAATCATAGCCTCCTCAAAATCATGAGTTACGAACAAAGTTGCTACTCCTCTTTTTCGCAAAATTGATATAGCATCATCCCGCACTTTAGATCTAAGTTTTACATCTAAACCAGAGAATGGTTCATCTAATAGCATGACACATGGATTTGGTGCCAAAGCACGTAATAAAGCAACTCTTTGTTGCTCTCCTCCAGATAGGGTGTGTGGATACTTAGAAGCATAAGAACTAAGATTAACCCCTTCCAATAACTCTTCTACAATTTTTTTTCTAGAATATTTTGAAAAACCCTTTAATCCAAAATTAATATTGCCTTCTACAGTCAGGTGGGGAAAGAGTGCATAATCTTGAAATACCATACCAATACGGCGCTTTTCTGCCGGCATCTCATAAGAGATGCTTCCAGCAACTTCTATATTATCTATAAAAATTCTTCCTTTTTGTAAGGCTTCTATTCCAGCCGCAATTCTAAGAATAGTTGTTTTGCCACAACCTGAGGGACCAAGAAGACATACCACTTCCCCAGCTGAAACCTCAAATGTTACATCACTAACTACAGAATTTTTTCCAAATTTATGGGTTAGGTTTTCTATGCGGATACTTGCTGTTCCCACATTATTAGAAACTTTATTACTTTTACTTTTCAAAGACATATTGTCTGTCATATTTACCCTCAAAGCCCTAGCCCGAATATCAACTCTTTATCGAGCCTTAACTTAGTAATGTAATTCAGTCTTCTTTGTGATTCTCAAATAATTCTGGCTCTGTCTTTGATTCAATGTTATTCCCAGGCAATGGACCTTGGCTGTTTAAAATATCTCCAGCTTTCAACTCTTCAAAATTAGGAAGGTCATCTAATGAACCCAGAGCAAAGTGTGATAAAAATGCAGACGTAGTGACCCAAGTAGATGGTCTGCCCGGAGTCCGCCGACGACCTTTAGTTTTTATCCAAGCCGCTTCTAAAAGAAGATCTAATGTACCTCTACTTAGTGCCACACCACGAATATCCTCAATTTCAGCTCGTGTAATTGGCTGGTGGTAAGCTATAATAGCAAGTGTCTCAAGGGCTGCACGAGACAAACGACGTTTAACTTTTCTATAAACAGTTAAGTCTTCTGCAAGGTCTGGAGCAGTCATAAAAGTCCAACCTTGAGCAATATGAGAGAGATTTATACCACGTGAGGAATAAGTTTTTTGTAGATCAGAAATCAACTTTTTAACTTTAGTAGTATCTACACTTAATTGTTGTGCAATAATTTCTTCACTTATAGGTTCACTTGAAGCGAAAAGTAATGCTTCCACAAACCTTAACTGCTTTGCTTCCTCAGAGAATCCATTAGTAGCATTTTCTGTATTTGGTTCTTGCAGGCTATCCTTTGAAAGATTCATAATCCTTCCTCATGTCTCTTTAAAAAAATGGCACCAAAGGGCTCAGTTTGCTTTAATCTAAGTTTCCCCTCTTTTACCAACTCAAGGCTAGCTGCAAGTGTGCTAGCGAGTGCAGAACGCTCCAATATCGGCTGGTCAGTCTTTTCTGGTAAAAAATTAGTTAACATCTCCCAATTAGGCACAGTCCCTAATGATTGAACTAATCTTTCATACGCTTCTTCTATTGAATACACTTCTGATGGTGAAATAATTAAATTTTTGCTATCCGCTCTTGCATCCTGAGCGGCATATGCCTTTAATAATTCAAAAAGTGAAGACTCTATAACTGGTATTCGAATTACTTTAACCCCATCTGGCTCTCCTCTGTAAAAAAAGTCGTGCCCCTCTCTCGGTAGAGAGAATAATTTTGATGAAGCTTCACGTATAGCATTTAAGTGTCTCAATCGTTGAGCTAATGCTTCAGCCATTGCTTCACCTGAGGGCTCCTCCCCAGGTTCTGGATCAGGTAACAAAAGGCGCGATTTCATATAAGCAAGCCAAGCTGCCATGACTAAGTAATCGGCTGCCAACTCTAGTTGTAGATCTCGAGCTGTTTGTATAAACGCAAGATACTGCTCTGCTAGTTGTAAAATAGAAATTCGTGCAAGGTCAACTTTTTGTGTTCTAGCTAAAGTTAGTAGAGCATCGAGTGGTCCTTCATAACCATCTATGTCTACAATCAACGGGGTAACTTCCTCGTTTATATCTAAATCTTGATTTAATTCTTTATACAACACGTTATCTTGATCTTCCGACATAAGTCACCTTAAAAAAGCAAACCGATAAGATAAATTAAACTTGACTCTAACCAGTTAACAATAGGTATAACAATCCATGTGATTGGGCTTAAGGTTATACCAACTTGGTTACCAATAATTGGTAACACAAAGATTAACCCTAATAACAAGAGAAGCCCATAGCGTTCTGTTGCTGAATATAAAATACTAATTTTAGATGGTAATAAACCAACTAATATTCTACCACCATCAAGTGGCAGAACTGGCAAAAGATTAAATACACCTAGTATAATATTTAAGTGGACAAATATATAACTAGTAATAACCAGCCATTCACTAAAACCTGATGACGGCTCACCAATAATTAACAAAAATATTGCACCTAAAATAGCTAATAAGAAATTTGCTCCAGGACCAGCAAGTGCAACTAGCATTAAATGAATCTTGGGCTTTTTAAGTTTAGCAAAGTTTATAGGAACGGGTTTTGCATAACCAAATATGAACGGCGCACCGAAAAGTATTAAAAGGCCAGGCATAATTAATGTGCCCAGAGGATCAATATGTTTTAATGGGTTAAGTGACATTCTGCCAACTCTCAATGCAGTATCATCACCAAATTTATTAGCAACCCAGGCATGTGCGGCTTCGTGGAGGGGAATAGCAATTAAAAGCGGTATAATCCAAACACTAACTTGTAACAGGATTCTATCTATATCAATCATTTAACCAAAGTATTCTTACATAATTTATTAAATTCCTCTTTTAAGGCATTGTTATCAATATAATTATTTTCAATTTTATTAAAATTAATGTTACTTTTCTCTATTAATGATTTTGATAATTTAGGGATAATTGGCGCTATCTGAGACATTTCTGACATATTTGCATTGCAATGTAATATAAGGTCACAACCCGCTTTTAAAGCTAATTCTACTCGTTCTGTAAGTGTAAACTCTACTAAAGCCCCCATTGACAAATCATCTGTTAGTAAAAGACCATTAAAACCAATATGTTTTCTAATCATTTGCTTTATAATTTTTTGGGAAAACGTTGCTGGAAAATTTACATCAATAGCATCAAAAAGAACATGTGCTGTCATTGCATAAGGAACATTTGATAATTCACGAAAGGGAATAAAATCAGTAATTAGCAAATCGGGTATAGATGTTTTCACAATAGGCAATTCAATATGACTATCTTTACTTGCGCGCCCATGACCAGGAATATGTTTGATAACTCCACTAACCCCACTATCATTTAAGCCTCTAATATAATTTTTACCCATTAAGGCAACAAAGTTAGGATCTGTACCAAACGATCTATCATTAATAAATAATCTTTGCTCTGAACTACATAAATCCAAAACAGGAGCGCAGTTTACATTAATGCCAAGCTCCAATAAATCAGAACCAATTATATGACCGTAAAGCCAGGCTAAACGTTTTTGCTTCTCATTAGAAAGAGAACGAGCGGTTAATCCAATCTCACCGTGAGATGGTGGAACAGGCCACTCCGTTTTTGGCAAGCGTGTTACTCTACCACCTTCCTGATCAATAAAAATAGGAACGTTTATTCTTTGAACACACTTTTTCAATTCACTTGTTAAATTACAAATCTGACTCTTAGAAATACAATTTCGTGAGAACAATATAAATCCAAACGGATTTACAGATTTAAAGAATTGCCATTCATCAGATGTGATTTCCGCCCCTTCTATGCCAAATATAACTGCTCTTGGCTTATTATCAGGGATCAAAATATTCTCCTTATTTCTTCGTCACAAAGCAATCTATTCCTCTGTTTTTTAATGATAAACAGAGTTCAGAAGCAGTTTTTTCATTTATAAAATTCCCTATTCTTGAACGTAAGAAGGTATTTTTTGAACCTGAATCAACAGGAGAAAGTTCTAAATTAAAACCTTCTAGCAAATCGGGGTTTTTGTTCTTCATTTTTTTCCAGTCGTTTAATAAAGCCTTTCTATTTTTACTTGCAGCTATTTGCACCTGAAAATAATTTTTTTCTTCATCTATATTTGTTGCATTTTCTGATTTTTTCTCTGAGATATTCGTATTTTCATTTACTACCTTCAGGTCTATATTTTCAGAAGCATTTGTAGCTTGTGTATTGATATCTTTTAACTGAGGTTTGTCAGAAATTACTTCTTCTATTTCCTGAATAGTTAATGTTTCTTGATCTTCTATTTTCTGAGTAGATGATACCTCTCCATTTATAGAAATTTTTTCTTTTTCATTATCGTTATTTAAATCTAAAGGACTTTCTACTAATGGCTCTTCCGCTGGAGGTAAAATTTGCTCTATAGTTGTTTCAACATCCTCATTAGTAAGACTTTTGTATACATACTTGTCCCTATTTTCTATTTTTTTTCCACCAGGATTTTCTGGGCGGACTTTAAGGGGATCATTATTAGCAGAAATTAGGGGTATAGATCCTTCATCTACGTGTTTCTCAGATATAAAGTCCCCAATAACCCAAAGAACTGCCACCAGAACAACGGCACCTATGAGGATCCACATTGGCATAATTCTTGGTGCAAATTTTGTATTTTTTTCATTTGCCACTGAACTATTTGTATTTAAGCTTTGTCTTTTACTTTGATTATTATTCTCACCTGAAGATTCCGAGTTCAATATAAGCTCTGGCTCTCGCCTTACATCATCTGAGCTCATTATCTTAGCTCCTCTATAGGTTCAATCCCAAGAAGATTTAAACCTGCTGTAATTATGGTTGCAACCCCAGATATGAGGGCAATTCTTGCTTGTGTTAACTTTATATTATCTTCCCTGATAAATTTAAGGGTTGTATCCTCCTTACCTGTATTCCAAAGAGAATGAAATTCTGCAGCTAATTCCTGAAGGTAGAATGCCAAACGATGAGGTTCATGATTAATTGCTGCACCTTCTAAAACCCTTGGCCAACCAGTCATAATTCTAATTAAACTAAGTTCATTTGGATGTATTAGTAAATTTAATGGTGCAGTTGAAAGCGCTTCTTTATTAGTTGTTTCTTCTTTAAAAGAATTTTCAAAACTCTTAGTAACTGAACGCACTCGAGCATGAGCATATTGAACATAAAATATAGGATTATCGCGAGATTGCTGAAGAACTTGCGTGAAATCAAATTCTAAGGGCGCATCATTTTTTCTTGTAAGCATAATAAAGCGAACCACATCTTTTCCAACTTTCTGCACTAAATCCCTTAAGGTTATATATTGCCCTGACCTTTTTGACATTTTAACTGGTTGACCTTTATCAGAAAGTTTCACAAGCTGGCAAAGCTTAACAATAAGCTGAGATTTACCATTAGATATAGCAGACATAGCTGCACTTAGACGTTTTATATAACCACCATGATCAGCACCCCATATATTTATTATCAAATCGAAGTCACGTTCAATCTTATTATTGTGATATGCAATATCTGTAGCAAAATATGTCCAAGACCCGTCAGCCTTTTTTAAAGGTCTATCAATATCATCTCCAAAAGCTGATGATTTAAATAGGATTTGTGATCGCTCTTGCCAATCAGGGTTCTCTTTTCCACCTTTTGGTGATTCTAATACTCCCTCATATAAAAGACCTTTTTCTTCTAATAAATTATATATGAAATCAACATGACCATCTGAAACCAGTTCATTTTCAGAAGTGAAAGTTTTATGCTTTATTCCAAGGGCTGATAGATCTTCTATAATACCCTGCATCATTTCATCTACAGCGAACTTACGAAATATAGGCATCCACTTTTCTTCTGTTTCCTTTAGATAACGATCCCCGTAAATATCTCTAAGTTTTTGTGCAACATTAATAAGGTAATCCCCGGGATACCCATCATGGTACGCACTTTCTGTTATCTTCTCACCATAAAGCTCACGATATCTAAGGTGAACAGATTTAGCTAAAATATTCACCTGATGTCCTGCATCATTTATATAAAATTCTCGAGTAACTAAAAAGCCAACATGGTTTAATATATTTGCTAATACATCCCCAAACACAGCACCCCTACTGTGACCTACATGTAAAGGACCTGTTGGGTTTGCTGATACATATTCTATATTAGCTGAGGTCCCTGCACCTATTGAAGATTTACCATAATTTATTCCTTCAAAAATTATACGTTTCAGTTGAGAATGCCAAAATGAATCAATCATTCTTAGGTTTAAAAAACCAGGTCCAGCCATATTACATTCAGATACAATATCCAATGCTTCAAGTCGCTCAACCAACAATTTGCCGAGTTCTCTGGGAGAAAGTCTAGCTTCTTTGGATAGTACAAGTGCTACATTTGAAGCTATATGACCATGAGAAGCATCACGAGGTGGTTCCGCTATAATTTTTTTTACATTTATATTAGCTGGCAATTTACCTGAAGCTGAAAGAGCAATCACTTCACCCTCAATAATGCCCTTTAAGTGATTAAATACATCCATCTATATAGAAATCTCAAATAATCTTTTGTGTTCCAAAAATGCAAACCGGTCAGTCATCCCAGCTATATAATCTGCTACAACACGAGCTGTTATCAGGTTGTTCGCTCCAGGGCAATGCCTTGACCATTCACCGGGCAAACACTGTGGTTCAGAAATAAATAATTGGAATAAGTCTGTAACTACACGCTTTGCTTTAGAAGCCATCCTATTAACTTTATAATGTTGATACATTCTAGAAAATAAAAACTCTTTCAAAGCTCTATCATGGCTCTCCATTACAGAGCTAAACGCTACAACTGGTTTACCAAAATTCCTAACTTCATCTGATGTGATGCAACCTGAATCGTTCAATCTTTTTTTACTTTCCTCTATTACGTCAGTAACAACTTGTCCTATCATTTTGCGGATTGCTTCATGGATTAAACGTGTATTATCAATATCTATATTAGCCTTTCTTACGTATGCAAATACTGGTCCTACTAACGGAACATCTGATACATCTTCTATAGAAAACAAACCAGCACGGAGACCATCATCAACATCATGATTATTGTATGCTATATCATCTGCTATAGCTGCAACTTGAGCTTCGGCACCTGGCCAAGTATCTAATAAGAGGTCATGACGAGAAGAATATTCAAGAATAGACTTTGGTATAACATTTCCACTTTTCAACAAAGGACCATTATGTTTCGCTATACCTTCAAGTGTTTCCCATGATAAATTCAAACCATCAAAATTTGCATACCTACGCTCGAGTTCTGTAAGTATACGTAATGTTTGTGCATTATGGTTAAAGCCTCCCCAAGGCTCCATAACTTTATCCAAAGCTTCTTCACCAGCATGTCCAAAAGGGGTGTGTCCTAAATCATGAGCTAATGCTAGAGCCTCTCCTAGATCTTCATTTAAACCGAGAACTCTACATATCGAACGTGCAATCTGAGCAGTTTCTAGACTATGAGTGAGCCTAGTACGATAGTAATCCCCCTCGTGGTAAACAAATACTTGTGTCTTATATTCTAGGCGCCGAAAAGCGGCACTGTGAATAATTCTATCACGGTCACGCTGAAAACAAGTCCTTGTTGAACTTTCAGACTCTGCATATAATCGACCGCGACTAGAATCGGTGTGGCTAGCATAGGTTGCGTAATCTCTAATTGTAAAATCTATGTTTTTCATAATAATGACTTTATAGATTGACTTGCAGTGCTGCAATCACTCTTAGTTTATAAATGAGTTATCTTGACAAGGTTATTAAATTTCTTATCTGATAACATTAAGTATAGTTTAACATCTGTAAGAAGAGCTATGGCAATAAACTTTGAAGAAAGCCCTAAAGAGCAAAATACCCTGGTGGAAACTAATATCTTAGTTTCAGACAGAGCCGCCAATAGGATACGAGATTTATTAAATAATGAAACTATCACAAATCAAGTATTCCGAGTAAGTGTGCTTGGTGGTGGATGCTCAGGTTTTCAATATGATTTTAGTTTTGATACTAAGGAAAATTCAAATGATATTGTTATCGATAAATTAGGCATTAAGGTTGTAATAGATAAAATTTCCTCAACTTACCTAAGTGGATCAGAAATTGACTTTTTAGATGATGTCATGGGTTCTATGTTTGTAGTAAAGAATCCTAATGCTACTGCATCATGTGGATGTGGAACTTCTTTTTCTTTAGGCTAGCCTATTATAAATAAAAAAGGGTTTAACATTGCTAATAGCAACGTGGAACGTTAATTCAGTTAGAGCCCGCCTACCAATTTTGTGTAAATGGATTAACCAAAATAAACCGGATATACTTCTTCTTCAAGAAACAAAGACTACAGATAATACATTCCCAAGGCTAGAAATTGAAGATTTAGGCTATAATTTGGCTATCCATGGTCAAAAATCATATAATGGAGTAGCAATACTAAGCAAAAGTCCTATCGAAGATATAATCTATGGTCTACCTGGTAATGAAAATGACGACCAGGCTAGATATATAGAATGCTTTACTCGAGGAATAAGGGTGGCTTCTATATATCTTCCGAATGGCAATCCTACTAATGGACCTAAATTCCAATATAAACTTAATTGGATGCAGTGCCTTTTGACCCATGCAAAATCATTGTTAGCTCATGAAGAGGCAGTAGTATTAGGTGGAGACTATAATGTAATACCCACTGAAGATGATGTTTATGACCCAGTATCTTGGCAAGAGGACGCTCTATTTAGGATTGAATCTCGTGAAGCCTTTAGGGCAATTTTACACTTAGGCTATACTGAAGCCTTCAGAGCACTCAATAAACAAACAGGCATTTATTCTTTTTGGGACTATCAAAAGGGTAGGTTTCAAAGAGATGAAGGTCTACGCATAGACCATTTTCTTCTATCACCCGAGGCAGCTGACCTACTAGAAACATGCACTATTGATCGTAAGCCTAGGGCTTGGGAAAGGGCATCTGACCACACCCCTGTTTTATGTCAATTAAGATAAATTTAATACCTCTAATTTCAACATGGCTCAGATAGTAAATAAACTTGATTTAGTCCATAGTTATACGCTTTTGAGCATCACGTACTCTTATTAAAGCTCCCTCAGCGTCTTCCTTTCTTGTTCGTTGCTGATCTATAACTTTTTTGGGAGCTCGTTCAATAAATTGTTTATTTTCTAGTTTTAATTCAATTTTTTTTATTTCCTGAATATGTTTATCTGCCTCATTAGATAATCTTAATTTTTCTTGTTCAAAATCTATTACGCCAGATAGTGGAATTATAATTGTAGCTTCATCTATAACAATTTGGACTGAGTCTTTTGGAATACCACCACTCAATAACTTGAATTTTTCCAGTCTTCCCATTCTTGCTATAATATCACCTTGACGTTCAAGCCTAGTAATATTATCGGAAGACATTCCAGTTACTAAAACTGGCAATATAGCTTTTGCCGGAACATTCATCTCACCTCTAACAGTGCGCACTTCAGTAATTAATCGCTTAACCCAATTAATTTCAGCTGATGCATTAGTGTCCTTAGGTATCCCATCAAATGAAGGCCACTTTGATTGAATTAAAGGGCTTTCTCTTTTTATTAATGTTCTGCTCCATAACTCTTCTGTAACAAAGGGCATAATAGGATGTAAAAGAATTAATATGTTATCCAATACCCAGCCAGCAGTTTGTTTTGTTTCATTCTTACTTTGATCATCACTTGATCCAAGGGGAATCTTTGAAAATTCAAGATACCAGTCACAAAATGTTCCCCAGATAAATTGATATAACACTCTGGCTGCTTCATTAAAGCGATAAGCATTTATAGCATCATCTAATCGTTTGGTAGTATCTACTAACTCACCAATAATCCACCTATTTACTTCAAGTGAGAGATTACTAGGAGAATAGTCATTTGAAGAAGTACATTCATGACTCTCACAAAAACGGGATGCATTCCATAATTTTGTAGCAAAATTTCTGTAACCTTCAACACGGTTTTCTGATAATTTAATATCTCTGCCTTGTGCTTCCATAGCAACTAAAGTAAATCTCAAAGCATCAGCGCCGTATTTGTCTATAAGTTCAATAGGGTCAATAACATTGCCCCGGCTCTTTGACATTTTCTGCCCTTTCTCATCTCGAACAAGGGCGTGAATGTATACATTTTTAAATGGTATATCTTCCATGAAATGCATGCCAAGCATAATCATCCGTGCAACCCAGAAGAATATTATATCAAAACCTGTTATAAGATCAGTGTTAGGGTAATATCTATCCAAATCTTTTTTTGTTTCAGGCCAACCTAATGTTGAGAATGGCCACAAACCTGAGCTAAACCATGTATCAAGTACATCTTCGTCTTGCTCTAAAATAACTTTTTTACCATAATGTTCTTCAGCGAAAGTTTTTGCTTCATTCTCTGAATTTGCTACAAAAACTTCTCCATCTGGACCATACCATGCTGGAATGCGGTGCCCCCACCACAACTGTCTCGAGATACACCATGGTTGTATGTTTTTCATCCATTCAAAATATGTATTTTTCCAATGATCGGGTATAAATTTAATACGACCAGACTCAACAGCCTCAATTGCTGGCTTTGCTAAAACTTTTGCATCTGCGTACCACTGGTCAGTAAGCCAAGGCTCTATAACAACACCCGACCGATCACCATATGGAATTACATGGGAATATAACTCTGTTTTTTCTAGAAGACCTTCACTTTCTAGATCATGAATAACTTTTTTACGCGCAGCAAATCTCTCTAATCCTCTATACTCTTCCGGAACAGCGTCATTAAGATTAGCTTTAGAATCAAAAATATTTAACATCTCAAGTGAGTGTCGTTTTCCTACCTCAAAATCATTAAAGTCATGCGCAGGAGTTATCTTTACAGCTCCAGACCCCTGATCAGGATCAGCATATTCATCAGCGATAACTGGAATTTGCCTACCAGTTAATGGTAAAATAACCTTTTTACCTATTAAATTGGCCCAACGTTTATCATTTG
>MDSW01042154.1_pt1 | contig 16150 bp, 18 predicted proteins | sample 811171 | NCBI WGS metagenome assembly MDSW01 (sample SAMN05326641, study PRJNA326480) | marine metagenome | isolation source: seawater | place: Atlantic Ocean: North West | collected 2012
AGATAGTCCTCGTAACTTTTCATTTGATAGCGCTTTTGGTTCTAATGGATTACCAAGAAATGAAGCTATGAGAATTAAAGGTTCAAATCTTTGCGTAGGTATTGGAACTACTACTCCAGAAAAAAAATTGGAAGTTAGTGGAACGTCCAGATTAGGTGCGGATGGTTCCGCTAGTTGGTTTGGTTCAGGAGATTTTTACGTTCATCATGGTAGCAATACTGCTTTAGGAACATTCAGTGAATTAAGAGCAAATGATACAAGATCTATATCTATTAGTAGTAGTAATCACATTCAATTGTATTCAACAGATGATCTATTAATAGGTCGGGCTGGTGGAAGTTATTCATCGCATTTTAATCATGGAACTACACAGGACACATTTATAAGGTCTGGATTAGGCACTGGTAAAGTTATAATACAAGACACTGGTGGTAATGTAGCTATTGGAAATACTAACCCACAATACAAATTAGATGTAACAGGAGAATTAAGAATCGGTGATAGTAGTGCTTCAGAACAAGGCTTACATTTATTAACTAATCAAGGACAATGGGAGGTAGGAACTAATAATTCAGGTAATGGAACAAACAGTAATCAATTATATATTTATGATAATTCACAAAGTGCATACAGATTAACTGTTCAAAAAGGAACTGGTAATGTAGGTATTGCAACAACTAATCCTACGTCAAGACTACAACTCAGTAGCGGAGGATTTACACTTATGAATAGTGATGGTAATTTTTCTTCAACGTATAGAAAAGCCATTACCACAAGTGTAATAGAGAATGAGGTGCATGGACAAGGCGCTGCAAATCCTGGTTATGATGTTGGTTTTCTAAGACTATCAGCAGGAGGAGGAGGTGGAACTAGTAATAAATCTTACATTGACCTTTATGGATACGCATCCAACCGTATTACATTTGGAACTGCTGGCTCTGAAAAAATGTGTATAAAGAGTTCAGGTAATGTAGGTATAGGAGTTCTTGAACCAACATCTAAATTACATGTTACTGGAGAAACTAAACTAGATGGAAACCTATTAATCGAAGGTGGAAATAAAATTCACATAGGTAAAAACGATAGTAATACTCCCGATGGTTCTGATGATAGTGTATTTATGATAGCAGGTGGACACAATACAACGGGAACGTTAGGTACTATGTTTAAATTAGCAGGTTATAATAACGATTCCGACGTTAGCGCTAATCAAAAAGTTATTAGATATTTAAGTGAAAATAGCGATGAAGATTACTATTTTAAAACTACAAATGGAGGAACAGGTGGTTACCATTTTTATAGAGGAAATATAGGTTTAGGAATAGAAGATACTGGTAATAAATTAACAGTATCAGGATCTACAAGAATAACAGGAGTAACTAAATTAGAATCTAATCTTAGTGTTGGAGGTAATATTACGATAAGAAATTCATCTCCAGGACTAAGTATCTATAAGACATCATACATTTCGTCCGGAGAAGCAATAATTAACTTAGGAAATAGCGCTTTTGCTGAAGCTTCAATTAGATCAGCTACTCCAAACACCAGCTCGGGCTCCCTTTATCGAGGAAATTTAACTTTTTATACAAAGTATCATACTGGTTCGAACTCAATGGTTCGTGCTATGCATATAACACACCCATCAAGTTCATCAAATGGTGGTAGAGTAATTATTGGGGCAAGTGATAACACAAAGGGAGGATTATCTGTATATAATTCAGTGACTACTACAGTCACTAATGAAAATATACACGCAGGGGGTTCTAATGGCAATGGACAGATAAGTGGAACAACATGGAACACAGGACAAGTCGATGCAAGTCAACCAATATCAATATATGCTGCCCAGGGTATATGGACAGAATTCTATTATTTTGCCACAAGTGATAAACGTATTAAAACAAATATAGAAGATGTGCCTGATGAATTAGCCTTACAACAAGTAAGAAATATACCTTGTAGATATTATAATTATATAGATAAATCAAGGGGGAATGGTAAAACAATAGGCTTTATTGCTCAAGAAGTTAAATATGTATTACCTAGCGCTGTAACTACAAAAAGGAATACAGTCCCCAATATCTACAAAATTTTAGAAGATGTAAGTTGGACTGAAATAACCACAGATGGTAAAACTCAGTATAATATGAGTTGTGAACTCGATATTGTTGCTGATATTAATTACAAATTTTACGTTAGTGATTTGGAAGATAAAAGTGATACAAAAGAAATTGAAGTTACAGCAAATTCAGATAATACATTTACTTTTGAAAAAGAATGGAAATATATATTTTGTTACGGAAAAGAAGTTGATGATTTTAATATATTAGATAAAAATAAAATATTTGCTCTACATCATGCTGCAATTCAACAATTAGATAAAACTACTGAAGCAGAAAAACAAAAAACAATTGAGTTACAATCTAAAGTTACTAACTTACAAAATAAAAACTTTGGAGAAAATAAATGTGCTCCATTTAATAATATTACCAGTAACCATTATGGTCTTATTGTTTGTTCAAGAGGAGATTATATTAATATCGATAATTCAATAAAACCTAAAATGAATGATACTTTACCTATCTGTCAATTATCTTCTATAGAGAACGACCAGCGCGTATTTGGTATAGTGTCTAATAAAACATCTGATAATATAGAAAGAATATATATTAACTCAGTAGGAGAAGGTGGTATTTGGGTATGTAATAAAAATGGTAATATTAATAATGGTGATTACATCACAACATGTTCAATATCTGGATATGGTGCTAAACAATCAGATAATATTCTTTATAACTATTCAGTCGCAAAAATAACATGCGATTGTGATTTTAAGATTAATAGACAAACCAAGATGAGAGTTAAAGTAAGAAATGTAGTGACAACAAAACAAGTTCCAGAAACAACTACCAAAGAAAAAACAACTACAGAATTCAAGATCGAATATAATGAAGAATTACAAAGACATATTAGAAGAGAAATTGTCAAAACTGTATCAGAAGAAGTAAATGTAATGGAAGAAGTAGATTTATACGATGAACAAGGAAATATAATCTATGATGAAGAAGGTAATACAATAAAACATAGTGTTCAAAAAATGAAAACCATAGAAGAAAACAGAACAGAACTTGTATATGATGAAAATGGTAATATTCAATATGAAAAAGACATCACAGAAGATGGAGAAGAACAATTTGAATTCGAATATAATACAAGATTTTTACTACCAGATGGTACATTAATTCCTAATAAAGAAGAATATATTACAAGACTTAATAAAGGACAAGAAGTATATATAGCTTGCTTTGTAGGTTGCTCATATCATTGTGGTTAAAGTAATGATTTTAAATTTGATATTATTTAAAATTATTACAGTATAGTAAAACAAATATGCGAGAATTTGAAGTCGACGGTATTCCACTTAGAATGGGTCGTAATCGTGACGAAAACGATGCTTTACTTAAATCAATGAATCCAGAGGATACTTGGTTTCATCTTGAAGATGCACCTAGTGCTCATTTGTGCATGCCAAGAGATTATAAAAAAATCAATAAGAACACTCTTTATCGTATAGCATTAGAGGTTAAGAAAACTAGTAAATTCAAGGCTGCTCATATCATGCCCGTCATGTATACATATCGTAAAAATCTAACATTAACTAATATTCCTGCTCATCCAGAAATATCTGGAAAATATAAAACCGTCAATACTTAAATTTGATATTAAAAGTAACTTATTAATATTTTTTAATTATTTCTATGGAAGAATTTATACAATCAACAATTGACCCTGAATTATTTAAAATTGAAGATGTCACTGGAGATAATGCTTGTTTTTATCGCGCTCTTGCTAATTTCACATATTTTGCTACTCCTAGTAGCAAGATGAATTCAATTAAAAGATTTTATAGTTGGGGGGAGGTAAAAGATTTAGATAAAACTTTAGGCCATTATTCAGAGACACAAGAAGATATAGCAAGATTTATACAAAACAAGATAGTAAGGTATGTAAAAAACAATCCTCAAGAAATAATACCTCAAACTGGAACATCTATTGAAAATAGTATTCAAATTGTTCATGATTTAACATTAGATGAATATCTTGACTACTATAAACTATTTGCTGGAGATATAGATGTTGAACAATTAGATCTTGACGAAGAATTTATTGTTGACCGATGGGGGAGTTTTATAGAACAACATGTAATTAGTGAGATTATCAAATGCCCTTTAATTGTATTTAATACTCAGCGCTATGATACAAGGCATAATAAGCTTGTTAATGGTAAAATTACTCATAATAAAGCCGAAAAGGGCGTTCGTTTGAGAGTTTCGGCTGTAATTGGTGAAAAATATCTACATACAAAAATGCCTGTGTTCATTATTTGGCGAGAATATTTGAATAATGGACATTATCTTGTTTGTTATCCAAAAGATGTTTCTAAAATTAACGATATATTAAGTCAAATTTAGACACCTTGGCTTAGGAACAATACAATAAGTTATTTTTTTATTTTAAGCAGGTAACTATAAATAATAGTCATTTATAGTTATATATATTTAAAAATATGATACAAAATTAAATCATATTATTAAATCAATTCTTTGCATGCTTGAGTTAGTGAAAGTTAGAGTAGTTAAAATAAAACTTAAAATTAGATTAAGTAAGAATACGAAATTTATTAGTAAAGATGAACAACTAAACACTAATATGGATACTCCTAATATCAGTTTAGATATCAGCGAGCTCTCAAAAGAAAATCCTAATAAAGTTATCTGTAAAAATAATATTACTGATACACTTCGTAATAAATTGATAATGAATCTAAAAAATAATATAAATAGCTTTCCTGTTACAGCAATTTGGTCTTCAGGGAAAGAACAAATATTTAATAATATAGGTTCAATAATCAAATATTTAGAAACAATTGATATGAGTAATGATAAGCAAATCATTGATTTCCTAGGGGCACTTGGACTAAAAACAAATGATTATGTGGATGAAAGTAGTAGTGAAGAGGATATTGTTTATGATAAACACTATGTATCATTTGCCATACTTTTTCCATTTGATTATGGATTTTCATCTTCATCTTCTATGAATTATCTTATGGGTACAAATATTCTTGTTAAAGAAGATAAGCAAATAGCATCATATAAAATTAAAATTGAACCTGAATTTAAATATAAAAAATTTATTAGAAGCAAAGTATTAGAAGACTTTAATTATAAGAATAAAGACATCCTAATTATCAAATCTATTAATACCTATAAAAATTATCATAATTATATAGTTGTTTTAAAAAATAAATCCGTTCGCCATAAACAATATCCTAATATGATTAATTCTGTAGCTGACACATATAAATGGAAGCAAATCTATGATATGTATAATCCATCTAAAATGACTCCTGAAATAAAAGATTTTGGTGCTAAAGATGGATATTCGTATTTAAGTGAGAATTCTCCACTTAAAATAAGATTTACAGATAATTTAAATACTAATCATGTAGATTTAAAGGACATTTATAAATCTATAGTATTAGTTATGTAGAATATTCAGGAACATGAGGTTCATTAAGGATGGGTGAAAATACAGTAGGATTCGCATAAATATTTAATGGTGCGGGTCTTTGAGAATTATTCGTATTTTTACATCTACTGTCAACTTTAAACCTCTTATTAACACCTCTGCTATCCCATAGATGTAAATTATAGTGACATGGTTCGAAAATAAAATTTTTATTTAATTCTGCTTTTTTTTGTATATCATTTCCTACTGCGCCAAACGGAGCTCCATATGATGTATTATTTGTTTGATTATCATCAAGAGCACCTGTTCTTTTATATTGCTTATAATTTGTTTCTTTAGGAGTATGATTATAGGTTATTAATTTATCTGTTAAATTTGGGACATTTGACATTGTATCAGATTCTCTCTTAAGAGAACTTATTGAAATCACGCCATCTAAATCTCTGTAAAAATTAATAATAAGCTTTGTAGAACTAAATTCATTTACATTATGTATAAAGAATACTACAAGATATTGTGTATTGCTTTGATTATCCTGTATTTTTTCTATTCTATCTAATCCATTAAATTTAACTCTTAAGTTACCGAGTCTATTAACATCATTAAGAATTCTATTAATAGTTGGCATTACTTCGGCTTTTATATTTGCTGTAAAATTACCTTTTCCAAAACTACTATGTTTTTCTATAACCGCAATTTTTCTATTAACAAGTTCATTATTTAATGTATTAAGAACTCTTGTTAATGGATGGGGTTGACGTTCAATTATAGATCTGTAGTCTTCATAGTCTCTTTTCTTTTTAAAAAAACATAAACGGTTCAATAATTGTTCATTATAAATAGTAAATAAAAACAGAACAACTAAAGCAACACTTAATATTGTAAAATTAAGTTTCATATTTACAATATTAAAAGATAATAATCTTAACCTAATAGGAGTCTAATAAGTATTCCAATAGCAAATAATTGAAATACACTATCGATAGGTTTAACAATAGTAACGGCATTAACTAAGTAGTTATTCCATAAATGCTTACCAATAAGTAGTATTGTGATCTCTGTTAGGATTACAGCAAGAACTATAGGTATGACGCTTTTACTATTATCAGCATTTTTTTCTTCGGTAAACGGTTCTACTTTTGATAGGGCGTTTGCAAAAAACTTTTCAAGGATGTTAATCATATATATATAGAACGAGATTTTTTACGTAATTAATGATGTTATCTAATTCTCATTTTTTTTGGTTTAGTTAAAGACATTTTCTGTTTAAGTTTTAAATCTTGAATAATAGTGTCCAAAGTATTTTCCATATGAAGATTTAATCTTTGTCTACTTTTATATTCAAGATACGCTTTTTCTATTTTATGAACAGCATAATGCTTACATTCAATTTTTTTTGTGTTGTTTTTAACATCATTACTCCAAAACCAATTTATGAACTGTTGTAACATTAATATATTGCCTCAATTTTTTTTGTACAATTGAATTTTAATAAACCGATAGAATTTAATTATCTAATAATTTTATTACCATAATATACAACATTTATTACATAAATAAATTACACCTTTGGTAAATTAAATAATATTCTTAATAATTCATTAAAATAAAATATAGTTTTTATCTTATTTTAGTTTTAAATTTAGAAATCTGCATCAAATTCTATATCATCATTACCAGTATCATCTGTTTTTACGTTAGCAAGACTGTATTCACTTACTCTTTTTTCAAAAAAGTTAGTTTTATTTTCCATTGAAATTAATTGCATGAAATCAAATGGATTTTCAGCATTGTAGTATTTGGCGTAACCTAATTGAACGAGCAATCTATCCGCAACATATTCGATATATTGTTGCATAAGTGTAGCATTCATTCCAATAAGAGCACAAGGTATTGAATCTACAATAAAAGATTTTTCGATTTCAACAGCTTCTGTTATGATTTTATAAATTGTATCTTGATGTAATTTATTCTGAAGCATATGATAGATTAATACAGCAAAATCAGTATGCATACCTTCATCTCTGCTAATAAGTTCGTTACTAAATGTCAATCCTGGTAAGAGACCTCTTTTTTTGATCCAAAAAATGGCACAGAATGAACCTGAAAAGAAAATACCCTCTACTACAGCAAACGCAACTACTCTTTCTGCGAAAGTTGCCGTATCTTTATTCATCCATTTAAGAGCCCAATCAGCCTTTCTTTTTACACATGGTATTTCTTCAATAGCATTAAATAAGGTTGATTTTTCTTCGTCATCCTTTACATATTTATCAATAAGTAAAGAATAAACTTCTGAGTGGATATTTTCAATTGCTACCTGAAATCCATAGAAGCATCTTGCTTCTGCTAATTGTATTTCACTACAGAAATTAGTTACTAAATTTTCCAAAACTATTCCGTCTGAACCAGCAAAAAAGGCAATAATATTTTTTAAGAAAAATTTTTCATTATCATTTAGCTTATCCCAATCATTGGTATCTTTTGAAAAATCAATTTCCTCTGCTGTCCAAAAACTTGATTCGGCCTTTTTATATGCCTCCCATAATTTATTATGTTGAATAGGAAATAAGACGAAACGTCCTTGGTTTTCTACAAGTATAGGTTCTATTTCTGTTATAGTTTCTTTTTGTTCGGTATTTGTCTGAGACATATTATAGTGGAACATTAAAATATAATATTGATTTAATTTTAAGTATTTTTTTCTAAGTTAATATAAGCAGTTAGTAGTATGAAAAAGTCCACATTAAGCAATAAATCAAGAACAAACTCAAAATATATATTTGATTTGGATTTAACTCTTTACTCAGAAAAAGATTATAAAGACACAGAAAATCAAAAAGAATATTATGAATCATTTAAACCCAAACATTTACTGGCTGATCTCCTAAAAATGTTATCAGGAAACAAATTTATATTAACAAATGCCAATATACCACACGCAAAAGATGTTTTAGGAAAATTAGAACTCCATAATATATTTAGTGATATTATAGCAAGTGATATTGCTGGAGACCAATATAAACCATCGCCAAATATATATCATATTGCCAATCATGAATTTAAAATAAAAAAAACAGATACTGTTTATTTTTTTGAAGACTCGCTTGAAAATATAAGGGCAGGTAAGAAATTTTATAAATGGAGTGGTGTTCTTATTGACCCTAATAGAACAAAAAAACCAAAAACAGTAGATTATATGTTTAAAACTATTGAAGAAGCTATAATATTTTTTATCGCAAAGGAAAAATTTGATTAATAATGTAAATAATTTTATATATTATCTAAATTATTATGTCGACTCTCGAACTAAAATGCACAATTGAAGGACTTTCTGATAAATATCAATCCAGAATTAATCATAGTTCTGATTCTGGTGTAGACCTATATGTTACAGAGGATATTACTTTTAAACCAGGTGAAACTATTATTGTAGATCTAAATGTAAAATCTCGTATGGTAGACAATATTGGTAATACCCTTCCTTATTACCTTTATCCAAGGTCTAGCATTTCAAAGACTCCGCTAATGATGGCAAATAGTGTTGGAATTATTGATAAAGATTATAGAGGTAATATTAAAGTAGCACTAAAGCATATCCCGACATATGAACTATTGACTAAACTTGCTAAAGGATATGGAACTAATCTCGATGATTCAAATTATACACTAAAAAAACATACGCGAATCGCACAAATTTGTGCTCATGATCTTAAACCAATCAATCTTAAACTCGTAGATACGCTTGATGATACAGAACGAGGAGAAGGAGGATTTGGTTCAACAGGACAATAAGCGATGTTTAATATAAATTTAAAATTTTTTTTGTCTATTCAGTTAATATCTTACTTTATATTAAGATGATTCCATTAGCTAGAAAAATTGATAGATATAGACGAAATGAATGTAGAAGAATTAATAATATTACTACTCCCGGTAGATGTAAGGCTGCTACAAAATATGCGAATGAAGCTAATAAATTTATTAAAGGTGTAGTGAATGAAAGTAAAACTGAAACGGATTCAAGTCATGTAAATCTATATAACCAAAGAAAAATGAGTAAAACTCGTGACATTTATCCTATCAACAATCACGATTTTGATTATAAAACAGCTATGATTAAAAATCATAATGCTTACAAATTAGGATTTACTAATCAACCTACTGTAAACTATTTATTTAAATATCCAGCAAAATTAAAGAAATATCTTAAACTTCTCGTAAAAGATCCATATCCTAATAAAAGAACACAGCCTGGAATTGATGACGTTCTTGATACAGATAGAAAACGCATGTATATTAAAAATAAATATAGGGTTATTGACAGTAAACCTCCGTACCCTTCGTTTAAAAAAGACTATCCTGAATGTAGATTTAAAACTAAAGGAGCACATTCAAGTTCTTATTTTGTAAGAACAGGTGTTTGTAAAACAAAGATAAATAATCAGACAGAATGTGAACGTAAAAAATTTAACTGGGTAAAAAATAAACCTACTTTTCCAAAAATGTTTAAAACAATGATGAAAACCAGTAAAAAAGCCAAGCCTGTTACTAAACTAAAAGGGTCCTGTTTTAAACCAAGATACATGTATATAGATAATAGTTCAAAAGATGTCAGAGGAAAAAAAGGACTTCAGCCGTCATTGTATGCTGATATTATGGCTATTACACCAGATAAATTATTTCAAATACTCGCCGGAAACAGTGTCGACGGAGGAGGAATTCTTCCCTGTCCAGAGGAATTTATCAACTATAATAGTCAAACTAAAGAAACTAATCGTATTGAAAATAGGAATATGTGTATAATAATGATATTATTACTATCACTTATAATATATGTATTGTTTGTTTGTAAATAGGTGATTTATTAAAAATATATATCTATAAGATAAGTAATGAGCGAGAATAATAAATCTCGATATGACAATCTTTATTCACTAAATTTAACAAAATTATTTTTAAGAATATTAGCAATAGTATTAATTGTCAGATTCGTATTTTTTCCAGAAGCAAAACGACTTTTTGGTTTTATAATGTCTCTTGTATCAAGAAATACATAATTTAAATACTAACATATCTAATTAAAATATGTTAATATTATAAGATGTCTCGTAGTTGTCCTACGCAGAAAGCGGATTGTAAAAATTCTGCTATTGTTAAATCAGTAAAAAAACTAATTAATCAATTAGAATCAGATAATATTACTGACTTTATACCTGTTACTAAAAAGGAACTTAATCAGATTAAAAGAGCATTAGATACCTATATGAAAGAATGCAGAATTTGCGCAAGACACACCGCAAATTATTATCAATGTATTAATGCGGCTGCTGAAAATTTACAGAGAAGAATTCCTATGTTTTCCAATAATGTTTATCCTTGGAAAAATTATGATTGGGATTACAGTAATCATATAGCTAATAATTATTCAAAAGAAGTAACTGGTTCTCGTCCAGGAAGTTATATAAGTGATTTATATAAAAATGTTAATGGAATAATTAAGACAATTAATGGTTTAATTGATGATCCTATTCCAGGTCCAACTTCAAGAGCTGGTGTTCGTAGAAGAAGTAGCGATTATCCTCAGTTTGAAAGATGTGATAATAAATGTTATCATACGCATCGCGTTAAAAATGCTCTTGCTAATCAACTTTATCGACCTCCCACAACTGATAAATTTCTAAGAAAAAAACTACATGGAAAATATTCTTCGTCTTATTTTGTAAAAATAGGAACTTGCCCAAGACATGATTTAGTATCCAAAGAAGCCTGTGAAAAAAGAGGTTATACTTGGACTCCTAATGTAGTAGATAAGATTATGAGGAAAATGAAAGGTAATAAAAATGTAGTTAAAAATGAATCTGGTTCATGCAATCAACCCAGATATTTGTTTATTGATAACTCTCCCAAACCTTTTTTAAACGGAAGTAAAATGAAGGGCATGATACCTTCTATTGCTAATGATATTGCTTCTCTTAGCCCAGATAAATTATTAAATGCGGCTATGGGTAAATCACTTACAGGTAATTTTGAAATACAACAATGTTCTAAATCAGGAATAGAAGGTTTCTCTAATAATCAACAATCAAATAAATCGACAAACTTATGTATTGTTCTTGTATTACTATTAATAATATGTTATTTATTTTTAAAAAGATAATCAAAAAATAACGATATATAATAACATGCCTAAATATTCGTGTGATAATTCACCTATTATAGATATAGTTAAAAAAGGTTTAAAACATCTTGAAGTCTATATTCATACTGACCCTTCAAAAAAAAAGGCCTATAATCATTTAAGAAAAGCATTTAGTATATATAAAAGAGATTGTGCTAAATGTAAAGGACAAGCTAATAATGATGCCACATGTCTTAACGCAGCATTAACAAAATTATTTAGACAAATACCTCATGTTAAGGATACGATTTATCCCTGGCAAAATTATGAATGGGATTATGGTAATTTTGTAGATAATAATTATTCAGCAGCTGCTACTGGCTCTACAAAAAGAGGAAGTTGGAGCGCGTTATTTAAAAATACTAAGATATTCTTAAAATTTTTCAAAGCTATGATATTTTCACCTAATCCTAATAAAAGATCAGTAGCTGGAGGGATGAATAAACATAGTGATTTTCCTATTTATGGATGTCAAGGTAATAATGCTAATAATTGTAGAGTATGGAATAGTGTAAAAATGAGTAATTTACAAAGAAAACCTTATAAAGATAAATTCTTTAATAAGCGAACCAGAGGAGAAAATTCCTCGTCATATTATGCTAAAGTTGGAGTTTGCCCCAGAAAAGATCTTAAAACAAGTAGAACATGTATTAAAAAAGGACATACCTGGATACCTGATTCGCTTGATCCTAAGAGTGGTTCATGTTTTCAGGATAGATACATGTATATAAATAATACTCCCGGATTAATGATAAATACTAAAATGTTAGCAACTATGGCAGGAGGTCCTATTGCTGGAGCATTAATGCCAAAAGTAAATATTGGTAAATTAAAAGGTTTTGTTCCTGCGGTAAAAAATGACGCTCTTGCTATGTCACCCGGTAATTTATTCAAAGCATTCATGGGTAAGAGTGTTGATGGTTATATGTCGGTCCAATCATGTCCTAAAATTGAAGGATTTGAAAATATGCTGAATCATAGAGATTATATGCAGATAATTTCATTATCAATTGCTGTTATTACTACATTACTACTTATTAAAAAACCTTTACCTAAATTTGGAGCTTTAGCTGTAATATTATTTTTAATTTATAAATTTTATAAATAAGTAATATATTGTTTTATTACTTAATTACTAACATAACCTGTAAAATAAAAAGAATAATACCAGACAAATAGTATATTCATTACCCAATGAAATGTCGACATTTTCTGTAGACCATCATCATCCCATTTCCAATTAAAAAATTTCATAATTGGTAAATATACTTCCTTAAGATTATTTTCAGTAAATTCTGAATTTGTCTTACTATCCTTGTAGTCCCCTAATTGTTTACTAATCATTGTTAATAGGCATTGATTTTCAATAAAAACCCAATGAAGAGGAACCATAATAGAAAAAAATAATAACCAATGAGAGTATGGTTTTACTATGTTTACAGGTAAAAAAAAAATTAAAATAGGGACTAAAGCCATTGATACATGTAAAGCATTTAAAAATTTTTTAATAATGTCATTAAACATATATTATATATTTTTATTAAATAATAATCATGTTATATAATAAATGAAAATTACTGAATACGTTTTTGACAATGGGTTAAAGCTTATATATCAAAAGCGACCCGACCCTTTAACAGCTGTATCAATACAATGCTGTGTTGGTTCTGTAAATGAGCCAACAAATTTAAATGGAAATATTAATCTTAATGGAATTTCACATATGATAGAACATATGATGTTTAAAGGAACTACAAATATTCGTGATACTAAAGGAATAGCAAAAATTTTTGATTCCATAGGTGCTTATTTTAACGCATATACAGACAAAAATATAACATCCTATACAGTAAAGTCATCAAGTGAACATATTGAAATTATAATTAAAACGTTAGCAGATATGTTAATGAATTCATTATTTTTGAAAAAGGAGTTTGAGTTAGAAAAAAATGTGGTTAATGAAGAAATAATAAGAGCTATTGATAACACAGCTGGACATCTTAATAGTGAGATATATTCATTATATTTTGAAGGCAATAATCTAGAAAATTCTGTAGGTTCAACCCCCGATGTTATTAATAAATATGACCATGCTGAAGCAAAAAAATATTATAAAACATTTTACAAACCTTCTAATATGGTAGTTTCAATTTGCTCTAACCTTGATATAGAAGTAATAAAAAAAACAATTGAAAGTTCATATCTACTTACAAAAAAATCATCAGAATTTGTAAACACCCTATATACTAATAAAGGTCAATTGGTAAATCAAGTAGGAATAAGATCCAAAGCAATTGATAGAAAATTAGAACAAACTCATATTGGTCTTGGATTTAGAACTACTAATATGTATAATGACGACAAATACTTATTAGATATAGCACGTGTTATACTTGCGGGGAATATGAGCAGTAGATTATTCACTGACCTTCGTGAAGATAGAGGATTAACGTATACTATACATATTGATGCCACTGAATATCGTCCTTCTGGACATTTTACTATTTTAACAAGTGTTGATAAGAAACGTTTAATAGAATATGAGGATAAAGGAGAAATTAAAATGGGGGCATTAAAAGTTATAAGACAATCATTAGATAAATTTATTAATGAGGGAATAACTGAAAGTGAATTAGAAAAGGCAAAAGGATATATTGATGGTAAATTAGTTTTAGCTAATGAAGATGCGTTAAATGTTAGTGATTATAACGGAAAACTGATTGCTTTTGATTTTGATTACGTTATTCCTATTCAACGATTATTTAAAATTAAATATTCATTAATTACCAGAAAAGCTGTAAACAGAGCAATTAAAAAATATTTTAAAAAGGATAATATGTCTATATTTTTAATAGGTGATAAAGTAACTCAAATAATTCCAGATGCTGTTAATATTTTCGAATCATTAAAATAATTTAAATAATACTAATGTTATTTAAACTATTTGCGAAGCTCTATTAATTTTAGTTTCTATTATTGTTTCCTTGGCCTTAATTATATTTTCAATACCCTTGAGATATGAGTCTCTACAATCTTCCGCAGTATTAACAGTCACAAACATACTACTGACAAGATTTATATCATTAGATGTCCATATTCCTTCAAATATCTTTTCTAAATTCATCTTAGTATTAGTTGAAAGTGCTAAATCATCGAGATTTTGTGATTTTTCAAATGAATCGACATGAACTGAGTTTTCACACATTGTTTGATTAAGTATTTGTATATATAAATCTAATGTAAAACAAACTGTAGAAGATTCATTATTATAGCTTTCTTTTAATTTTTTTATACCTTCTACTGCTTGTTCATAAATCTGCTTAAGTTCAGGATTTTCTTCAAGAGGATAAAGATTAACGCATCTCATCAGAGGCTTTAATAAATAGTGAATTTCTTCTCTGCTGTTACCATATACGTATCTGGCAGGAGCTTGTGTAATACCTGGTTCTTGGATGTACAATTTATTCTTATAAATTGCTATTTTTGTTCCATCCGATTTGTAAGATATTATAGCAAGCTTCAATAGTGTTGAAAATGGTTCTAAAATTTGATTTGAAGATGCTTCTTGTGCCCATTGTTTATTTACCCATTTTCCAACACTTTTTAGAACAGACATTCCTATTGCATTCATATATACTATGTTATCAAAATTCTTAAGTATCTTTAATTTACAAATTAAAGTATTAAAAAAATTTGATTTAATTTTAAAATTAATTTATTAATATAAAGTAAGATGATCATTCCTGTTAGATGCTTTACATGTAATCGTGTGCTGGCTTCAAAATATCAAGAGTATTTAAAAATTATTGCTACTGAACCTGAAAATGAAAATATTATTAGCGGAGATCCGGAAATTAACCTTAGTGAAGATAACATATATCAAAAAGCTTTTAAAGAAATAGGGATTCAAGATAGATATTGCTGTAAAAGGCATATGTTAGCTCATATTGACCTTATTCAAAAAATTTAATTAGATGTTTATGTTTGTATATTTTATTTTATCTATTTCTTGTATTATATTAAATGAGTACTCAATCTAATGAAAATGTGCTTGATTCTAAACTTAGTGAAAAAGAACAAGAAGAAATTAAAAAGCTTAATAGTAAAAGTAACAAGATTAGAAAAAATATTAAGAAAAATGACGACCCTCTAAACATGTCAATAAGAGATTTTATGCGTAACTGGGCAGACTCGAATATTTACATTATGATAGATTTAACTAATTTCATTAATAATCTATCAAAATATAAATCTTATTTTGATGATATAGATGATACAAGTAATTGGGTATCTGGGATTCTAAAAATTCTTAAAAAATTATATAGTATATTTACTAAGAAACAAAGAACTATTTACATAGGTTTTACATTAATTTTATTATCATTCGCATTATATATTATTCAAATAACTTCTTAATCTATTATAAATATGTTACCT
>MDSW01112043.1_pt1 | contig 16149 bp, 13 predicted proteins | sample 811171 | NCBI WGS metagenome assembly MDSW01 (sample SAMN05326641, study PRJNA326480) | marine metagenome | isolation source: seawater | place: Atlantic Ocean: North West | collected 2012
CGCAATAGGAAATCTAAAAGGTGAACAGCTAACGTAGTCCAGACCAATTTTATGACAGAAGTCTATAGAATTTGGATCACCACCATGCTCACCACAAATCCCTACTTTCAGATTCTTTCTGGTTGACTTACCTCTTTCAAGTCCTAATTTCATAAATTCTCCTACGCCATCAATATCAATGCTTGTAAAAGGATCTCTTTCGAGAATCTCAACTGTTTTTCCGCTAAGTTCAACTTTTGTATCCATATATGTATTAATGAATTTTCCAGAGTCATCACGCGAATAAGCAAAAACTGTCTGAGTTAAATCGTTTGTTCCAAAGGAAAAGAATTCTGCTTCTTTTGCTATTTCATCAGCAACAGCTGTAGCTCTTGGTACTTCAATCATTGTTCCTACCATATAATTCAATTTTTTCTTACCTAGAACTTCTTTTGCCACTTGCAAAATAATATCTTTCTGAAATTTTATTTCGGACACCATTCCTACCAAAGGAACCATAATTTCAGGGTTAACTCTAATTCTCTTTTTTGATACTACTAAAGCAGCTTCGAAAATTGCTCTTGCTTGCATTCTGGTTATTTCAGGCATTGTTATTCCAAGCCTACATCCTCGGAGCCCAAGCATTGGATTAAATTCATGAAGTTCTTCTACACGTTCTAATAAATCTCTTTTTTCTTTTAGTTCTTTTGAGGGCGCTCCATTAATTTCCATTTCCTTAATTTCTAACATTAAATCTTCACGTTTTGGAAGGAATTCATGAAGAGGGGGATCAAGTAAACGAATTGTGCAAGGTAAGCCATCCATTGCTGTAAAGAGACCTATAAAATCTTTTTTTTGCATTTGTAAAAGTTTATCCAAATGTATAACTCTATCTTTCAATGAAGTTGCAAGAATCATCTCTTGCATAATTTTAATCCTGTCTTCTGCAAAAAACATATGTTCGGTTCTACAAAGTCCAATCCCTTCGGCGCCAAATTTAATAGCAACCTCTGCATCTTCAGGTACATCAGCATTTGTTCTTATTTTTAATTTTCTAAACTTATCTGACCATTTTAAAATTGTAGAAAAGATCGAATATCGCTCAGAAGCTCTTTCTTTCATATTTCCTTGCATAACTTGAATTACTTCAGAAGCAACTACAGGAATATCGCCTGAATAAACTTTCCCGTCAAATCCATCAATAGATATATAGTCTCCTTCCCTTATAGTTTTTGCATTTACTTTTATTGATCTAGATGATAAATCTACTTTTATTTCTTCTGCACCAACAACACAAACCTTGCCCATTTGTCTGCCTACAACAGCAGCATGGCTAGTTCGTCCTCCTCTTGCAGTTAATACACCATGTGAGGCTGCCATGCCATGTATATCATCAGGACTAGTTTCTTTTGTGACTAAGACAACTCTGGTACCTTTCCTGCTCATATCAACAGCAGTCTGAGCATCAAGAGCAACTTTTCCTGAAGCTGCGCCAGGTGATGCAGCAAGTCCTTTAGTTAGTACATCAAACTTTTTCTTATCATCCGGATTAAAAATCGGAAACAGGAACTGCTCAAGGTGATCAGGCTCTACTCTTAAAACGGCTTCTTCTTTAGATATCAGCCTCTCTTTTACCATATCACATGCAATCTTTGCTGCGGCTATTCCTGACCTTTTGCCGGATCTGGTTTGTAGAAGGTACAACCTCTCATTCTCTATAGTAAATTCAAAATCTTGCATATCGTGGAAGTGCCTCTCTAAAATTTTCGCAGTATTTTCTATTTGAAGATGGACTTTTCTCATTTCTCTTTGCATAGTTTTGATATTCTTAGGTGTTCTAATACCTGCTACTACATCTTCGCCCTGTGCATTAAGCAAATACTCAGCAAAAAGCTCTTTCTCGCCAGACAGAGGATCTCGAGTAAAGCCAACTCCTGTGCCACAATCTTCCCCCATGTTCCCAAAAACCATTGATTGAACCGTTACTCCAGTACCAATGTCGGAGGGTATATTGTATTTCTTTCTATAAAAAATAGCTCTCTTGTTATTCCATGATAAAAATACCGCATCAATTGCTTTTATTAATTGATCTAATGGACTTTGTGGAAATTCGCTACCCGTTTTAGATTTTACAAGTTTCTTGTAGTTCTGAACAAGACCCTTTAAGGTAGTATCATCAAGATCAATATCATGTTTAGCACCCTTTTGTTTTTTTAATTCTTCTAACATGTCTTCAAAAAGATTCCTATCAATTTTTAACACTACATCGGAAAACATTTGAATAAATCTTCTGTAAGCATCCCAAGCAAATCTTGGGTTGTTTGTTTTTTTGCTAAGAGCAACTACTGTTTTATCATTTAAACCTAAATTTAAAATCGTATCCATCATTCCTGGCATAGAAAACATTGCACCAGATCTAACTGATACCAGTAGTGGATTTCTAGAACTTCCGAAACCTTTTCCCGTCAACTTTTCTAACTTCGAAAGATGTTCTTTTATCTCCAAAATAATAGCTTTAGGCGTTCTCTTTTTGTTCTCATAAAAGATTGAACACACATTTGTCGAAATGGTAAATCCAGGTGGAACATTTATTCCTATCTGGGTCATCTCTGCTAAGCCAGCACCCTTTCCACCAAGAACTTCTTTCATTGAACCATCACCATCAGACTTTTTATTCCCAAAGAAATAAACAAACTTTTTAAGGGTTTTCTTTCTAGCAACCATTACGTTCTCCTTAAATTTCCGAAAAGTTAGCAAATCCCGAAATGATATTTTTCATTCTTGTAAGTAAATTGAGTCTATTTTGTCTTAATTTTTCATCTTCATCCATTACTAGTACATTGTCAAAAAATTTTGTTAAAGATGGTGCAGTATCAAGAACTCTTTTAAGAGAGTCTTCAGGATTTTTATTAATCGAATCAATTGAAAGCGATTTTTCTATTCCTTCTAATGAATCGTATAAATATATTTCAAAATTGTTTTTAAGAAGACTCTTTTTTATACTTATTTCGGAATTATCTTTTGTGATATTTTTGAGTCTTTTAAATATTTCTACAACTGAAAGCAGTTCGTTTCTACCTAAATATTTTTTTAAAACCATAGCCCTATCATTAATTGATTTGATGTCCTTATTTCTTAATCCATTGTTAACAAGAGAATTTACAATGTTTACATCAAATCCATTCTCAACAAAATAGTTTCTTATCCTCTCATTGAAAAATTCTAATAACTTTTGTCTGTTTTCCTCGTTGATTTTATTTTCGCCACTATCTTCTACTTTGGCGAGTGAATAATTTAAGATTTCAATCAAATCTATATTTCTATCAAGATTCTCGGCTATCCTAATTATACCTATACTATTCCTTCGAAGTCCATACGGGTCTGAGCTGCCAGTTGGTTTTAGATTTAAATAAAAACAACAAGATATAGTATCAAATTTATCAGAGATGCTTATAATCTGAGACAAGAATTCTTTAGGAAGCATGTCATTCCTTCCTCTAGGAAGGTAATGCTCTTCAATAATTTTAGCAATTTCTTTATTAAAGTCTTGATAATAATATTTACCCATTATCCCCTGAAGCTCAGGGAATTCGTAAACCATCTGAGAAGACAAGTCAGCTTTTAGTAGATTACAACAAGTCTCAGTGTTGACACCCAGATCTTTAGAATCCATATTAAATTTTCTAAGTAATTCCTCAGTTGTCGCTAGAATCCTCTTAGATTTATCTTTGTAAGAGCCAATTCCATCAATAAAAGTTATATTTTCAAGTTTTTCTGATAATTTCTCTAGCCCTACTTTTTTATCCTCTTGGTAAAAGAATTGTGCATCATTCAATCTAGCTCTAATTACCTTCTCATTTCCAGAAACCACAACCCTTTTATCAAGAAAAGGCGAGCCAGCAACAAATATAAAATTCGAGTCTAACTTGGTAAAACGTTTGTTTTTAAAAACAGGAAAATATTTTTGGTGATTTTTCATGACCGACATATTTACTTCTGTAGGAATTTTTAAGAAACTGTTATGAAACTTTCCAAGTAAAGTATTTGGATATTCAGTAAGATTGGTTACGTGATCTAATAAATCTTCGTCAATCTCAACAAAAAACTTATATCTTTTTTCCATTCTTTTTATTTCATTCAGAATTTTTTGTTTTCTCTCTTCAAAATCTAGCATCACAAAACTCTTCTTCATGTAATTAAAATATTGTGCAATTGAGGTAATCTTTTTACCTGATTTACTATAAAATCTATGTCCAAAAATAAGATTCTCATTATTAATATTTTCAATTCTAATTTTTATTTGGCTTTTCCCAAAAAGTGCAAAAATATTTCTAATCGGTCTAATAAAATGGAAACTATCTTCACCCCATCGCATAAACTTCTTATTCTTGATTGACTTAATTGAGGCAATTGTTGTGTCTCTCAAAAAATCTTTAGTGTTTAAACCCTTTACTTTTTTATTAACAGATAAAAACTCATTCCCATCTTTTTCTACTATTTTTATTTGATTCGCTTTTATTTTGTTTTTCTCTACAAATGAAAGACCTGGTTTAAGTAATTTTTTGTTTTTATCTATAGATATTTTTTTTGGAGGGCCTAATATAAATTCCTCATAATTTTTCTGTTTGGTTGGTAAACCTTTTATAAGGACAACTATTCTTCTAGGGGTATAAAATGTCTTTATATCAGAATAATCTATTGTATTTTTCGAGAGATTGTTAATAAAAGATTTTTCTACTTGCAAACCTAGTTCGTTCACAAGTCTTGCAGGTATTTCTTCTACAAAGATTTCTAATAGAAAATCGAAACTCTGATTATTTTTGCTCATATATTTCTAAGTAAAGTGCAGCGGATTTTTTAGCAAGATCTCTAATTTCTAATATATACCTTGCTCTTTCGGTAACACTAATACTTCCTCTTGCATCAAGCATATTAAATAAATGCGAACACTTAAGGCAATAATCATAAGCCGGGAGTGGCAAATTGTTATCTATAAGAGTTTCACATTCCTTTTTTGATTGAACAAAAAATGTTTTTAACATGTCTATGTTAGCTATTTCAAAATTATATTTAGAAAATTCGTATTCGGTTCGGAAATGTATATCGGAATATTTAACTTCTTTTGACCAATTTAAGTCATAGACACTTTGTACTTTTTGCAAATACATAGCAATCCTTTCAGTACCATAAGTAATTTCAACTGTAATTGGATCTAAATCAAAACCCCCAGCTTGTTGAAAATATGTAAACTGCGTTATTTCCATACCGTCTAACCACACTTCCCATCCTAAACCCCAAGCACCAAGAGTAGGAGATTCCCAATCGTCTTCAACAAATCTAATATCATGTTTTTTAGTATTAATACCCAAGTCATTTAAGCTTTCTAAATATAAATCTTGTATGTTGTCAATTGATGGTTTTATCACAACTTGAAATTGATAATAATGTTGAAGTCTATTAGGATTTTCACCATATCTTCCATCCGTAGGTCTTCTGCAAGGCTCTACATAAGCCGCAGACCATGGAGTTTTTCCTAAACATCTTAAAAAAGTTCCAGGATGGAAAGTTCCTGCACCTTTTTCTAAATCATATGGTTGCAAAATAACGCAGCCATTTTTGGCCCAGAATTCTTGTAATTTTAATATTAAATCCTGAAAATACATAAAAAAATGATGATAACATCAAACTAGATTTAATTCTATCGATTATAAAGGCTTAGACTAGGTGAGGTTGCCAACAAGCGAGTTTTGATGCGCTTCTTGAATCTGCACGTTAACTATTTGACCAATAAACTCACTTTGTAAATTTTTAATGTTTACTACTTTATTTTGGGTAGTCCTGCCAAATAAGTCACTAGGGTTGTTTTTACTATTACCTTCAATCAGAATAGGGAAGGTCTTACTTATGTCTTTTTTGTTGTTCTCAAGTGTTATTTCTCTTTGACGTAATTGCAATCTCTGGAGCCTATCTTTAGCAATTTCATCAGAAACATGTGTTTTAATTCTTTCCCCAGGAGTCCCAGGTCTTATTGAATATTTAAATGAATAAACTGTATCAAATCTTACATCTTCGATAAGTTGCATTGTTTTTTCGAAATCATTTTCATCTTCGTCTGAGAAACCAACTATTATATCAGTAGACAAACTTAAATCTGGCATAGCTTCTTTTAATTTTAGAATACATTCTTTGTACCACTCTATGCTATATGTTCTATTCATTGATTTGAGAACTTTATTGGAGCCAGATTGAACAGGAAGATGTAATTGTCTACAGATTTTAGAATTCCTCTTCATTGAATTAATCATCTTTGGAGTTATGTCTCTAGGAAACGAAGTTGTAAATCTAATTCTCTCTAGACCTTCTAGATCTTGAAGAGAATCAAGAAGATTGTAGAATTTATCTCCATTGTGTTTCCAAGAATTGACTGTTTGACCTATATAAGTAAGCTCTTTCGCACCTTGATTAATTAAAAGTTTAGATTCTTCCAAAATTCTATCTAAAGGTCTATTTATTTCTTTACCTCTGACTGTAGGAACAATGCAGTAAGCGCATCTTTTATTGCATCCTTGTTGTATAGATACGAAGCCAGTAACTTTTCCCTCTTGATGGTAAGGGGATATTTCAAAAACATCTTCGATATCCATTGAAGTTTCAATTATTTTTTTTTTGTTGGTGTTTCTTATTTGCTGAATCAAACCTTCCAGTTTAGGAATACCTCTCGGTCCAACTACAAAATCCAGGTAAGGAATATCTTTAATTAGTTTGTCTCCATATAGTTGTGCGACACAGCCCGCCATTCCAATGATTAGATCTGGATTAGACTTCTTAAGATTCTTATATCTTCCCAATGCACTAACAGCTTTATGGTCCGCTTTCTCTCTGATTGCGCATGTATTGACTATTACTACATCAGCATCCATTGGATTCTCAACAAGTTTCGCAGATAAAGAATTAAGTATCCTGTCAGAATCGTATTCGTTCATTTGACAGCCTTGCGTTTCTATAAAAACGGACATTTTTTCCATTTTGAAATTTTAACAATCTTTGCATTTTATGCAATACCTTAAAAACCTGTTTGACTAATAAATCTTAATTTTGTAACATGTTTTGATGTTGTCTTGGACTCGAGAAATCAATTCAAAGCAGTGGAAGACTTTTATTGCGGCTTTTCTTGGATGGACTTTAGATGCAATGGATCTATTGCTTTATGTCTTTGCATTTAAATTTATTGCTGAAACCTTTAATTTGTCAGGCCCTCAAGCAGCTTTCTTATTTAGTATTACATTAGCTTCATCTGCGTTAGGAGGAATTGTTTTTGGTATTATTTCAGATTATGTTGGCAGAGTAAAAGCTCTAATGTATTCCATTCTTATTTATTCCTTATTTACAATGTTTTCAGCTTTTGCTCCAACAATTGAGTTGTTTGTTTTATGTAGATTCTTGCTAGGGTTAGGAATGGGAGGAGAATGGGCTTCTGGCGAAATATTAGTTGCTGAAAGTTGGCCTAAACAACATAGAGGAAAAGTAGTTGGAATGGTTCAAAGCGGTTGGGGATTTGGTTTTATCCTTGCAGCGATTCTAGCGACTTTTGTTCTTCCTATTACTACATTTAATTTAAATATGTTGCCTTTTGTTGAGAAAGATTTCCCTGTAGAAAGTTGGAGATTCTTATTTTTCCTAGGAGTGCTTCCAGCTATCTTGGTTTTTTATGTTAGGAGAGTTTGTGAAGAGCCTGAAATATGGAAAAAGAGTTCTCAAGAAAGAGAAAAAACTTCACAGGAATTTACTTTTTTGCAAATATTTAAAGGTGACTTAAGACCGTTGCTATTGAAAGCCACTCTTCTTACTAGTTTTTGCATGATTTCATATTGGGGACTTAGTTATTTTGTACCAAATTATCTTGCAAGCCCTATTGAAGAAGGAGGAGCAGGCTTAGGTTTAGTAAAGGGTTTTGGCTTCACTATACCACTTAACGTAGGAGCTATACTTGGATGCATATCTTTTGGAATGATTAGCGACAAGTTTGGACGAAAATTTACATTTGCATCATACCTAATAATAGTAGCAGTATTGGTTCCAGTGTTTGGGAATGTAGTCAAAGTACAGGAATTTTTGGGATTTATTTCTCTCGATGCTTTAATTTTAATTCTCGCACCTTTGCTTGGATTCTTTAATACAGGTTTCTATTCTGGTTTTGGTGCAATTTTTTCAGAAATTTTCCCAACTAGAGCCAGAGGAACTGCACAAGGTTTTAGCTATAATGTAGGTCGTGGAGCATCAGCAATTGCACCACCACTTTTCGCTTTTATCGCAATCACCTCTGTTGGTTTCTTGTTTAATGGTGAAATTATTGGTAATGGTAGAGCATTAATGGCAGCTTCTGTATTTGCTCTTTTTGCCTTATGTGTCCTACTTACTCTTCCTGAAACTAAAGGAAAAGAACTAGAATAGGGCTCCTAAGCTTTTTCTTAAATTATTCGAATTTCCGTCTAATTGGTACATTAATTGCACCCATAAAACTATAATTCTATTTTTTTTAGAGGAGGAAAATATGAAAAGGTTAATTTTAACGCTTTTTGCTTTTGTTTTTATGTTTTCAACTATAAATTCATTCGCAAAAGAAGATGCCACATCTCAAATACCGCTTACATTTTCAGGATATGTACATACAGCTACAACCTATAATTTAGGCGATAACGAGGATGAGAATAACAACTTCCATACATTTAGCGATGATGATTATACTATGACACCATCAGCCCAACTAGGAGTATCGAACGATTATTTTGTAATTGATGCTTTGTTTGGAAGCATTGCTCAAGATGTTGATGGATCAGGTACGGACTTTTTCCTTCATCAGGCTTATGGAATGTTGCCAGTTGGAGCTGCAACGCTTATGGTTGGTCATTTTGATACAATGTTAGGCAATGAAGTTATCAATCCAGCTGACAATGCTAACATTACTCGAAGTTTCCTTTTTGGCTATTCGATAAATTTCCAAAATACTGGGGTAAGAGCATCATATGCACCAACCGAGATGACTATTGTAGACGAAGTTTATCTTGGCATTGGTAATGGTTCTGATGTTATTTATGATGAAGGTGAAAACCAAGGTAAAACAATTGAAGCTGCTGTAGGAAAAGCAATCGGCGACGCTTCGCTTTTTCTTGCTATGAATTACGGACCGGAAACTGCAAATGATTCAGCAATTAGGCAAACTTATACTGCTGTATTTGGTATGCCTCTTGGATCACAATTATCAATTACTTTAAATGGAGTTTATGCTCAAGAACAAGATGCAGGTCCTACAAGAACTGACAACAGCAAGCATACTGCTACATGGTATGGTTATGCAGGTTATCTGGTTTACGATCATTCAGATACAACTTCTATTGCTTTAAGAGGCGAATACTTCCAAGATGAAGATGGTTCAAGATTGGGATTTGGAGATGTAACAAGTAAGGGAACATGGAACGAAGGCAATGACAATGCCACCCTTAAAAGTTTAACTATAACTCCACAAATTCTAATAGGTGAGCACGGTATATTGAGAGCTGAGTTTAGAAGAGATTATGCAAATCACCAAGTATTTGGAAGAACAGTAATGGCTCTAACCTCAACAACAGAAACTGCACAACACAAAACTCAAGATACAGTATCCTTACAATATATAGTTTCTTTTTAATACGGTAAACATAAACTAGAGCTCTTTTGAGGGCTCTAGTTTTTCTTGATTAACAAATTATTTTATATACACTTTAAGTTTATTTTACTAGCCCGGATAGCTCAGTCGGTAGAGCAGAGGACTGAAAATCCTCGTGTCGGTGGTTCGATTCCGCCTCCGGGCATTCTAAGTCGTTAATTGAAAAGAATATAAAAAAACAGTATTCTATACCTATGTTGAATTCAGATAAAGTTTTCGCTTCTTTTCTTAAAAAGTTTAGGAAGAAGAGAAAAATAACTCAAGAACAACTTGCTACTTCTATTAATGTTTCAACTGTTTATATTCACCAACTTGAAACCGCTAAAGTTGATGCACCATCAAAAGAAAAATGTGAAGCAATTGCTGATGCTCTTAATGTTGAGACAGAATTGGTTTGGAATGCGGCTAAAGAACAAAAACTGTTAAGATTTCTTAAAAAAGAAAACATAACTAATAATCTTAATGAACCTATTACGTCTTCAGAAAAATTACTTTTAGATTTATTTAGAAACCTATCTGATGATGTTAGAAAAGATTTTGTTGGAATGATCTATATGCTTCTAAAATCAGATAAAAGAATTTCAGACAAAAGAGTTCTTGCTTCAATAGAAAAGCTCTCTAAAACTGCATGATGTATTTTTTAAAACGATTTTCAGTGATTGCTTTGATTCAATTGCTTATACTCTCTTTAATCTTTCTGCTTTTCCTTTTTAATTTTAATCAAAGAAGAGAAGTCAATAAAGTCCAGACCAAGGGATTTGCCTCTATAATTGCAGAACAAGCTACAAATTATTTTAAGGATAATCAGTTCAATTATTCCTCTAATGACTTTTTTGAATATCTTGATAACAGAATAGGTGTACAGAAGCTAACAAATGCTTTTGGTATCAACCCACCTGAAGTTTTAACAATATATTTTAGATCTGATATCGAAAAAGGCTTAGTCAATGCCGGGATAAATTCAGATTTTACGAAAGATGATACAGCTGAAGTCAACAGAAAAATAAAATATTTCTTTAATAATAAATATGTTGCTATGAAACCTTTCTTTATTTCTAGTGACAAAACGCCGTTTGGTATAGTTAGAATTGAGACTAGCACGATTCCAATTCTTACAGATGTATTAGCGAACAACGGAATCTTTTATTTGTTTTTATACTTAATTTTGAATAACCAGGCTTTTCTCTTTTACCTTTGGGTTAGAAAAAAACGAGACGATGTCCTCGAAAAAGGTTATTTGAAAAGAAGCTCCTTAGGTGCCATTAAAATAATGCATAAATTGCTAGAAGATATCATTCATGACCATAAAGACGAAAAATATTCAGATGATGAAAATAAGGCAAATATAATCAATTTAGACGATAAAAAATGAAATTCTTTCTGATATGTATATTTAGTTTTTCCGTGCTTGTGTCTTGCGATAGTTTCAAGGCTAAATCAAGCATAAGTTTCTATGGACCAATTCTTGAAACCATAAACGAAGAGGGAGCCATAGAGTATGTGGGTAGGATAGTGAATAAATCTTCAGAGAAAGTAAAAAATGTGACTTTACATTATGTCGCTAAGGATAATCAGGATAATATAGTTGAAGCTATTACGTATGATATAAATAGCACAGAAGGTAATCATCTATCGGCAAATGAGATTGTAAAGTTTAAATTTTCTATAAGATCAAATTCAGATGATACATTCAATAAGGAGTTTGTTTTAAAACACGATTAAAACTTTTTGTAGATTCAGAATGTCAAAAAATAAAAAAATTAGAATACTAATAGCAAAAGCCGGTCTTGATGGACACGATAGAGGAGCAAAGATTATAACAAGAGCATTGAGAGATGCCGGATTTGAAGTTGTATATACTGGTCTTCACCAAACACCAGAGATGATTTCAGAAGCTGCGCTACAAGAAGATGTTGATGCTATAGGAATAAGTTTGTTGTCGGGCGCACACAATTTTTTATTTCCTGAAATCATTAAAGATTTAAAAAAGAAAGGGCTTGATGATTTAGTAATTTTTGGTGGAGGAATAATACCAGATGAAGATATTAAAAGTCTTAAAAAATGTGGAGTCAAAGAAATATTCGGACCTGGAACCACAACTTCCGAAATGATTGACTGGATCAATTCAAATGTTCAACCTAAATAGCTTTTATTACTTTTTTGAGAGATGGGTTGTTAAACCAACAAAAATTGCTAGTACCAAAATTGCTGCAAGAACTTTAATGTAAATACCAAAATCTGCATGTGAAGCTTTAGATATACCTAACCCAAAAAGACTAAAGAGAATTAAACATACAAGAGCTGAACCAAAATAATCTTTTCGCATCATGTTTCCTATCTATTCCTTAAAATTAAAATATAATATACTTTACTATGAAGTCAAAACAAGCTGTGACTGTTTTTGGTGCCGGAAGCTGGGGTACTGCTATTGCGAAAGTATTAGCTGAGAATAACTGGAAAGTTAATCTCTGGGCAAGAGAAGAACAAGTAGTTGATTCAATTAAGAATTCGAGAGAAAACAAGTTATTTTTACCCGGAATTAAACTACCTGGAAGAATTAATCCAATTAATTCTTTAGATGATCACGAATTGTTTAACACTAATTGTCTTATTTTTTCATTTCCCACTCAACATATCCGTAGTTTTTTAGAGACAATTAAGACCAATATTGGAAAAGATATAATAATAATTAATACATCAAAAGGTATTGAACAGAATTCGACTAAAAATATTTATAGAATCTTTGGAGACGTCATTCCTTACATTAAAAATAGGTACGTTACCATGTCAGGACCAAGTTTTGCGAAGGATGTTGCAAATAAATTGCCAACAGCGGTTTCTATGGCTTCTTCTAATGATAAAGTTTTATCCAAAGCAAGGTTAATGTTCGATAATAAATATTTCAGAACCTACCCTAGCAAAGATGTAATAGGTCTTGAACTGGGTGGATCAATAAAGAATGTAATAGCAATAGGTGCTGGTATTTTTGATGGAATGGGATATAGCGAAAGTAGTAAGGCGGCATTTATCACTCGTGGATTATTTGAAATTCGTGTATTGGCTGAATTGATGGGAGCGCGAAAGACTACTTTTCTAGGCTTGGCTGGTATTGGAGATTTAGTGTTAACTACGTATGGCGCTAAGAGCAGAAATAGAAATCTTGGCTTTATGCTAGGAAAAGGGAAAAATCTAAAAAAGATTATGGACTCTACACCTACAATTGCAGAAGGTTATTTTACTAGCAAGGCAGTTTACAAACTAATTAAAGAAGTAGGAATTCGTCTTCCTATTTTAGAGGCAATTTACGGAGTTCTTTATAAAAATAAAAGTCCAAAAAGTATCTTAGAAATTTTGATTAAAAAAGATGTTTTTGTAGATATTTAAACTTCATTTTCACTAATTAAAATGTATAATTAACTTACTCTTTATGTTTAACACCGGAGTATAACCATTTCGTCAGAAGATAATATAGAAGAAAACATACAACCTACTGAAATTTTCGATGAGTTAAAAGACTCTTATTTAAGTTATTCACTTAGCGTTATAATAGGTAGAGCATTGCCAGATGTGAGAGACGGACTAAAACCAGTCCATCGAAGACTCCTGTACGGAATGAAAGACTTAGGCCTAGATTTCAATAAATCATATAAAAAATCAGCGAGAGTAGTAGGGGATGTCATGGGTAAATTCCATCCTCATGGTGATACAGCTCTTTACGAGGCTTTGGTAAGAATGGCACAGGACTTTTCCTTAAGATACCCTCTTGTTGAAGGTCAAGGAAATTTTGGTTCCATAGATGGTGACCCTGCTGCCGCAATGAGATACACGGAGGTTAAACTTTCACGACTCTCTTCACAGATCCTCGAAGACTTAGAAAAGGAAACAGTAGATTTTGCGGAAAATTATGATGGATCAACTAAGGAACCAAAAGTTTTACCGTCAAAAATCCCCACACTTTTACTAAACGGTGCATCTGGTATTGCTGTAGGAATGTCTACAAATATACCACCTCACAATTTCAAAGAGCTTTCATCAGCAATAATTGAACAGATTAAAAAGCCAGAAATAACTATAGATCAATTGTTACAAATAATGCCAGGACCTGATTTCCCAACAGGAGGAATAGTGCATGGCTCTAAAGACGTAATTCAACAAGCTTATAAAACAGGAAAAGGGATAATTAAACTTAGAGGTGTTGCAAATATTGAACCAGAATCTAACAAGATTGTAATTACCGAAATTCCTTATCAAGTAAACAAGAGCAAGTTAATTGAAAAAATCGCTGATTTAGTAAGAGAAGAAAAATTAAAAGGTATATCAGATATAAGAGACGAATCTAACAGAGATGGTATTAGAGTTGTTATTGACCCTAAAAGAGGGGAAGACCCTAATGTTTTATTAAACAACATATTTGCGTTAACACCCATGAGTACCAGCTTTGGGATTATTCTTTTAGCCATAGACAAGGGAAAGCCAAAACTTTTAAACCTTAAAGAGATTAACCAATGTTTTATCAATCATAGATTTGAGATAATAACAAAAAGATTCCTGTACGAATTAAATAAGTCAGAAAAAAGGCTGCACCTCTTGGATGGATTTAAAGTTGCCTTGGACAATCTTGATAAGACAATAAAAATTATTAGAAAGTCAAAAGAACCAAGTGATGCTAAGGAAGCCCTGATAAAACAGCTTAAGATATCTGAAGTTCAGTCCACAGCTATCCTGGAATTAAGACTTCAAAGACTTACAGGGATGGAACAAGAAAGAATATTGGATGAAAGAAAACTTCTAATAAAAAGAATCAAAGAAATAAACAAGATTCTTGCAGATGATAAAGAAATCAACAATATAATGATTTCAGAGATTAAGGAAACGATTAGTGATTATGGTGATGAAAGAAAAACAGTAATACATGATAACAATTTAGGAGGAAAGACAGTTGAAGACTTAATAAAAAAGGAAGATATGGTTGTTACACTCACTCATGAAGGTTTTATCAAACGAACTGTTTTGACATCTTATCGAAGCCAGAAAAGAGGTGGAGTAGGAAAAACAGGAGCAACAAGTAAAAATGATGATTTTGCTGAAACTGTATTTGTTGCATCTACCCATGATTATATTGTATTTTTTACTAATAAAGGCAAATGTTTTTGGAGAAAAGTCTATGAATTGCCTGAAGCTAGCTTAATAGCACGTGGAAGGGGATTAAACAATGTTTTAAATCTTTCTAATCAAGAAACTGTCAAAGCTTGTGTTTCTATATCTACTTTCGAACAAGATAAGTATCTAATCATGAGCACAAAAAGAGGTGTTGTTAAAAAAACTAAATTAGAGGAATATTCTCGTCCTAGAACGAATGGAATAATCGCAATTAATCTCAAAAATGATGACGAATTAATTTCTGTTCAGACCACTTCTGGAAAAGATCAAATTATAATTTCAACAAAAATGGGTCAAGCACTTCGTTTTAATGAAGAAGGGGTAAGAGCAGTAGGCAGGAATAGTATGGGAGTCAAAGGTATAAAATTGAACAAAGATGACTATGTTGTTAGCTCAGAAGTTATAAAAAACAAGAACTCTCATATTCTAACAGTAACCGAAAATGGTTTCGGCAAAAGAACTGAAATAGAAAAATACAGGCTTACTTCTAGAGGTGGCAAGGGTGTAACTACTTTAAAAATTACTGAAAAAACTGGCGAAATAGTAAACGCTTTTCAAACGGATGATGATTCAGACATAATATTGTTGTCATCAATAGGTAAAGCTACTAGATTAAAGGCATCAGACATATCGATAATTGGAAGAGCAACTCAAGGTGTTAGGCTAATGAAAGTAAATGACACTATTAAGGTTGTTGCTGTTGCAAAGATACAGGAAAAGTAAATTGAATAAACTCTTTGGGGATCTAAGGAATCTTTTTAAATCAATCGATAATTATAATTGTTTTGTATGTTCTGACACTAACCCTATAGGTCTTAATTTAGATATAAGATACGAAAAAGATATTACCTATGCGATATTCAATCTCTCTAATCTTTATTCTGGATTTCCATCCGTAATTCATGGAGGAATACAGGCAACTATTATAGACGAGATAGGATTTTGGTCGATGTTCAACAATACAAGGTTGCTTGGTTTTACTAAATCACTTTCTGTTGAGTATTTAGCAAAGATTGAAATTGAAAAAGACCTGAAAGTTATTGGTAAAGTTGTTGAATACAAAGAACATATTGCCAAAGTTGAGGTTGAGATAATTTCAGATTCTTCAACAAGGACAAGAGGTATCGTTGAATATAAAACAATTAATAATAATTTAGTAAAAAAATATTTTGGATCAGATTTCTGCGAAAATTTTAAGAAAATTATAGAAAAAAATTAGTTTATTTAAGCGGGAAACGGGACTCGAACCCGCGACCTTCTGCTTGGCAAGCAGATGCTCTAGCCAACTGAGCTATTCCCGCACTATA
>MDSW01020086.1_pt1 | contig 16139 bp, 27 predicted proteins | sample 811171 | NCBI WGS metagenome assembly MDSW01 (sample SAMN05326641, study PRJNA326480) | marine metagenome | isolation source: seawater | place: Atlantic Ocean: North West | collected 2012
ACACAACATTGTATAATCATTTTACAGGCAGTACTGCTAACAACATACCTAACAATGGTGGTTTTGCTACACCAACAATGACAACGATTTATGATACAGATGGATTTGCTTTATTTACAGGGCCAGCAGGAACTCCAAGAATAACTATACCGTCTAATAAATCTATAAAGTGGGTAAAAGTTGGAGCAACTGGCATGATGTCTAGATCGGGAACAGCATTATCATCGTTTCCCGGCCCATGTTATATGATTATAGAACATTTTAGGGCAAACGGACAACACGCTCCTGTAGCACAAAACTATGCGACAAGCACTAGCACACTCAATGCAGGCACAGTGACGTTTGTTACTGGCGCTGCTGGAAACAGTCAACTAGGGCAAGCAACAGGCATGACTGCTATAAGCAATTTAATTGCGGTAGAAGACGGTGATTATTTTGTTTTATCATTCAGTCATTCATCTGGCGAAACTGTGCAAACAGTTAATGAAGGAACGCAATTCTTTATGGAAGTCGTTGAAGGCCTTTGATTTGTGCGTATTGCAACAAACCTATTGATGTAAAACAAGATAACTTTGTATGTTTTGCTAATGGAACAGACGTACATTTAGCGTGTTACGAACAAAGAGATAAGGAAAGAAAGCATGGAAGCATTAATGAGCATATACAACCATCCTAATTTTGGTGCGTATATCGATGGGTTGTGTCAAATTGTCACTGCCTGTACAGCAATTACAATGCTAACACCAACTAAATCAGATGACATGGTGTTTAACACGATACTGCGTGTTCTTAATATGTTGAGCGGCAACTTTGGTAAAAACAAAAACGCTGACGATATACCATCTGATAAACCGAAATCTTAAACAATGAATATTCTGGGTTTGGCTTCTGGCATCCTCAAGCTATTTAATAGCGTTGCAGGAATGATGCGCGAAAAAAATCTTATGGATGCTGGTGCAGCTAAACAGCAGATAAAAGAAATAGCTAAAACAAAAAAGGTTATGCAAGATGCACGTAAGCATACTGAAACTATCCGTGATGCTATGCGTAAGCGTATTGATCACAAGCTGCTCTCTAAGTGGAGTCGAAAGGATTGACGCTGGGTGTCAGATCTGGCGAGAAAACATACCAAGAGTATCTGCATTAGATAGCGACAAAACTGTTCGTGGTGTAATATTGCTTAACGAAGCAATGGAACAAGCCTGTGCGTCAGACTAGCATAGACGAACAACTGCCTGAGGTAGTTAGAGTATATAGAGAAACAGGCTGTAGTGCGCGAGGCACTGCGGAAAAATTAAAAGTATCACGACATACTATAATGCGTAGAGTAGCAAGGGCTATTGAACTGGGCATGTTGTCTCCTGATGAAAAATTACAATGGGGAGAGATTGCACAGATGTCATATGAATCTGAAAAGCCTGATCCAGTGTTCGAACCACCTTCGTTAGTGCAAGAAGACATTCCTGTTGAAGAACTTATTGAACGTAGGTTGCATGATTTTCAGCGCAAAGCAGAAGCCTATGAAAGTCGCAAGTTAATACCAATAAAAATTAAAGAACCGGGGCCAATAGGCCTCATTGTTTTTGGTGATCCTCACGTTGATGATGATGGTTGTGATTGGCCTAGTCTATTGCGTGATGTAGAAATAGCTAAAAAAACTCCGGGCATGGTGGCGGGTAACGTTGGAGACTTACAAAATAATTGGGTTGGTAGACTAAGTAGATTGTATGGTGAACAGTCTACAAGTAAACGACAGGCGTGGCAGTTGACAGAATGGTTGGCTACTGAGGTGCCTTGGTTGTTTTTGATTAAGGGGAATCATGATATGTGGACCGGCACAGGCGATCCTCTTGATTACATGAAGATACCCGGACAAGGCGTACTAGAGGCATGGTCTGTACGCATGGCGCTGCAGTTGCCTAATGGCAGAGAAGTACGTGTTAATTGTCGCCACGACTTCCCCGGACATTCGCAATGGAACTTAGTGCATGGCGTTAGTAAAGCAGCACAGATGCACTATTCTGATCACATATTGTTGGCAGGACACAAACACGTAAGCGGTTATAATATTGTTATGCAACAAGACGGTATGTTGTCACACTGTATACGTGTAGGTGGTTATAAAAAATACGACAGCTATGCCAAAGTAGGCGGGTTTGAAGACCACAACTTTGCTAGTAGCTGTGTTTGTATTATCAATCCAGAAGCAGAAACTGCGACAGGGCTTGTACAAATTTTTTGGGATGTAGAATATGCGGCTGATTACTTAACATTCCTTAAGAAGAAAGTTTAGAAAGTAATCTAACGTCTCTACATCATATAGTCGTTCTCCTGCAGAGTTAACATCATAAGGTATGCCACGTAGATTGTGTGGACTCATGTATATTTCTGCTTCACTTGTTTTTAATGGTTTAGCTTCTTGTTCCATTTTGGCTTTGGCTTTCCGGGGAATGGCATCCACGTACACTCCATAGCGTGAACACCAACCCCTTTAACAAGTATTTCGTCAGGTAATTGTGCTAGGTGGTATTGCACTCGGTTAATACAATCAATAGATGTTTGAAAAATGTAAGGTGTGTGGAAATCATACATCCATATGTTTGCAATAATAACAGTAACTTTTGCTGCCCACATTTGCGACTCCTTAAAATAAAGGGTCGCTCCCCTGACAGCTATCGATAGTGTTAAGATTATCTTCTATCTCATCAGAGGAACGCCCTTGCATGTGCATTGATGCAACAATACTAGCTTTCATAAGAACATCATTTACTTGACCGGGCTTGCCACGTTCTACGGCAAATACTTCAAAAGGTTCTCCTGTTATTGGAGACCACGATCTTGTAAATGCAAAACCTTCTATTTCGACGGTTTCGGAAGGTCTTCTGTTTGGGTTTGCTCGTCGCCCGAAGTATTCAACTTTAGCCATTCTAAATGTTCCTTTGAAGCTGCTAGGATTTTAGAGGCAAGAACAAGGCCTGCCTCTGGTGAGAATGGAAGATATACTACGTTACGATTAGGCCCAAAGTAAAGATTGATTTCTGGTGGATAACCGTCTGTATGCGGAACTACGAATACACGATCAGAAAGGGATCTCATCATCGATGTGTCCCGCAGAGGTTCCTCGGGTTGATTGGTCATTGTTGTCTCCTACTGTGTCCATTTCACCACTACGAGGGTTGATAACCCATATCTTACCGCCATAGTTAGGTATTTGTAACTCATGTATGTAGTGCTTAGTACCATCTTTATCGTAACTACGCATAGTACGCTCACCACATATAACTAATGGTGTACCTTTGTTTACATTAGCTTTTTTCATGTAGTTAATTATACCAGCATTGTAGCTAACGCATTTGTGGTAGGTAGGTATTCGTTCACCGTCTTTCTTTTTGTATGATGTAGCAACAGTAAAGTTTACAATGGGATCACCGTTAGGCATTTCTTTGTATTCTGGTGGGGCAGCAACATTACCGCCAACGATTGCAATGTTAATAGTCATGTTATTTCCTTTCTTGGTTGCGTTTGTCATCCAAACGATTATGGTCGCCCCCGACAAGCATTGGTTTAGGAGAGATGCTTGCCGAGGACTAAATGTTAACCGTCGGAGTTAGCTAACATTTTCTCTACATCGGCACCCAACTGTCCGAAATACTTGTCGAGATACTTGTTGTATTGCGTTGCAAGATTGTTATGTGCATTACGCAACATATCTAAGCCCTCGTCTGTAGGGTATTTGCCATTTTGTTTCATTGGCACAAAGATGTTAGGCATACGATACAAATAAGCACCTATGCCGAATAGTACACCAGTACGTTTGAACGCATCGCTGATACCGCCTTTGACTGGCTCGACTTGCGTAGCGTCAGCACCGTCGGAACGACGTATGGTGTGGTCTTTGAAATGAATTGTAATGTCGGATATGTAAGAGTTACCAACAATGCGTATGTCATTAGACCAGTTGAATGGGCCTACTGCTTGGTCGAGACGCATATGAACCATACGTGCATCGACATATGCTAGCATCATAGCGCTGTTGTCACGGCCTTTACTGCCGACACGATAACGTATTTGGTTGTCAGCAAAAGGTGCGGCAAGCATACGCTTGATTTTGTTAGAGTTGATATTGTCTACAAATGTTTCATTAGTCATTGTACAGCCTTTCATAATGGATTTTTAAAACATAGATACGTTCTGGCTTTTTGTTTTCATTGTAGTAGCGTTGTGTAGGATGTTTAACGCAGATACCGTCACGTACTAGGTCGGAGCAACGTGGACGGACATTATCTCTAGGTTCTCTAATTGCTCTTGCTATAAGCGTAGCAGGAAGTCCTTGTTGATGCTGGTTTAAACACCGTACAACTTTCATTGCTATAGCTTTGGCATTGTTTTTCTTGCCGTCGAATAGCTGTGCGGTTTCTGCAGAGGCAGGGTCGCCTTTGCCAGCATTAGCTTTCGCTGCGTGAAATAACTCTCCGTTCATGGCTCTCTCCTATTGATTATTATACTGATCACAAACGCTTTTTGCAAAACAATAATTCTCACATTTGCGATAAACTCCGGGTCGACGTTCTATCGTAAGTTGGTCTTTCTTGACCCTTGTGTTAGCCCCATCAATCCATGCTTGTGCATCTTCGTGGGTTGCTGCGTTGTGTAATGATCTTTTACCTCCTTTCTTCATTACTGCGTGTACTTCGTTTGAGTACCAACGCTCTTCGTCAGTACATTGTGGCATATCCATTTTGTCTAGTTGCGAGTTAAGATTGCCAACGTGTGCCTCAATACGACTTTTGATAAACGCATCTTGCTCGTCGTAATCCCATATCTGCACAGGAAAGTATTGCATGGCTGCGTCGGGGTAATGATTAGTGCCAGCACGACTAGGCATATAGTCTTTGTACTTTACCCATATACCCATAAACTTAGGATGTTTACCGTTAGAACTAAGTATGTAGTGGTAGAAGTTAAGTTGGTTTTCGTACTCTTGTGGTACACCTTTGGCAAAACGACCTACAGTAGATTCTTTGTAGTCCATGAGGTAATCACCGTCGATAACGTCAGGTTGACCTGTGATTTTCCAACCGTGATATTTGATTGAAAAACGTTTTTCTACAAGCGCACCGTTAAACCTACGGTTTGTACTGTTGGCGGCAATGCCAGCGTGCCATGCCTCACCTGACAGCACTGAAATAAACTGTGATGCGTCTACTTCGATGTCAGGATTGCGACTGAGTAAGTATTGTTCTTTTGGATTAGACAACAGTTGTGTAACAGTAAAGTCGCCTTGATCAACTTGCAGTTGTCGTTGTTTGTTGGAGTTCTCAATCCAATCAATCAGTACCAGTGGAAGATTGTGTTTGTTTGTTATCTTCATCGTCTACCTCGTATATGTCTAGAATTGCATCGATTTGATCTGCTTCTATACGTGCTGCTTCTGTAAAGTGAAACAAACCGTCCTCGATAGTTTTACGAGTAGCGGGTTGTGCTTCACGCAGCGCATCGGCTGCACGTAACATAGCAGTTGTTGTTACACTATGAGACCTCATGAGTTTTGATAGTTCGTTGAACGCTTGTTGTTTGCGTTTATTTGGTGGAAAAAATTTGTCGAATGTATTCATACTTGGCTCCTTGGTTAGTTGGTCGGATGGTGTCTTTGAATTTTTTAATGATCCGTCGCATCCACAACAGACTGCCCTCCAATCTTAACAGAACTATATGTGCATAAACCATAACTCAGTCTCGGGACACATACAGGCTGCAAGACACCTATTTTTGTTACTTTGATGGGTTCCGTTACCCTCTGGATGGCTTTCACACCCCTCCCTGTTTGCATACGCACTGCATCAGGTATGAAGGAGTTTAGGAGGACACCCGAAAGCCGTGTAACCGAACGTTAAGTATTTTTTCTAGATGCTGTAAACTGTTGTACATACTCTCTATCTCCTGCATTTCGTCGTTGATTGGTTCTAACACATCTGCAATCTTTGGGAACGTTTTATATTTCCATGTTTTGCGTAAGTGTTGGAACGCACGTTGTAAGATGGGGAAGGGAATAGTGCTTAACGTAGAGGCATAATGTTTTAGCACTGCTTCCCGATCCCCGACATTGGGTTCGTCAGCACCGGGGAGAGCAGAACGAATTACCAATGCCAAGTTGTGCATAAGCACAGCTATCTCTTCTGATGATGCACCCTCGAAACTTTCTAAGCGGTCTCGTAGTACATTGACTTGGTGCAACATTTCTTCACATTGTTCATCAGTTAATGTACTTACTGACTGGACTGTTTTGTATTGAAGTAAACGCGCGATTAAGCGCTTCTCGTTGCTCGTCACCAGTTTGGGGAGTTGGCTTTTTGTTAGCCAGTTCTTCTTTTTGCCATTTGTCAGCGTTGATACACCATTTTTGGAAGGTGAGGTTCCAGTTGACTTTATAGGCTTTGGCTGTAGTGAGGTTGATGTAATATTCTTGGAACTTGATGAACTCTGATTCGAGGTCGAGACCGGGATGTTTGTTTGCGATTTTGGTGATATATGTGGGAGATGGTTGCCAATCTTCGTCAAGTCTTGTTGCATCAGGTTTGCTCCTTTTCATATCGTATTTTCCCTTCATGATAAGCTATAAGTGCTGCTTCTGCACGACCATTATGCTTTTTTAAAGGCCAATGTTCGTCAGTTCTAAATATTTTAGTAGCAAGGGTACGTGACGCTTCTTTGCCTTTCTTGGTTAGTTCTAAATGTTTTTTCCATGTAACAGGAGACACGTAAGATGTACGTTTATGTAAGCCAGCTAACACACCTTCGATGACTCCTTTGCTTCTGCCGAACTTAAATGTGCTGGCAACACCTTGTTTGGGCATAGAATGTACGTCTTCGACTACATACTTAATTATATTATAACTTCTAGCGTGGTGACTTATAACCTCAGTTAGCAAATAAGGGCAAACTTGGTTCACAAGTACAGGCATATCGTCGCTTTTTAGCACAGTCATTGTGTCGTATTGTATTGTCGTTACTGCACCTGTGATGCCCGGATCTATCCCCATAATGATTTTCATACTGCTCCTTACTTTCGCGGAGCAAGTCAGCTACATCTATCTGTAGGGTGTTTGTCCAACACTCAAACGCAAACGTGCTAGGGTTACGATCCCCACACTCCCATTTGCTTACCAAACGGTCTGCATAACCTAGTTGCTCGTTGAGATCATCTTGTGTTAAGCCAATAGAGTGACGTTTTGCCGCTAGGATTTTTCTAATGAACGGCAAGTATGCGACTATTTCGGCATTTAAACGCTCACTCATGAACACAAAATGCGTCACTTTTTGTTATTTGGCAAGTTTTTTTGCGTTAATGGTACGTCGGACGATCAAAAATAGGCGTTCCATCGTCATTTACGTCTATTTTTACAACTTCTTCCATAGTTATGAAGTCTTCTACGTTCAAACCACACAATGCGAGTGCGCTGTAGTAGTCTTGTGCAATCAAAACAAACTTTTGTGGCTCTTTTTCTTCTCCGTAAGTCACCATAAAGTAAGCCATCAATGCAAAAGCGGTCCTTTGAAGTTGTCTGCGTCGCCTACGCACATCTGCCACTCGTCTTCTAACTGATACGCATAATACGCAATGTCCATCAATCTGTTAGACCAGCCAAGCATGAACGCATCTTTGTATTTTCTACCATATCTTTCCATGCGTAACGCACAAAACTCAGTAACCAACTTGCTAAACCCATAACTTTGTATGTATTTTTCTTGATACACCAATATAGCTTTCTCGGTCTTGCTCCCATATATGCCGTCAACAACAAGCGGGCTGTACCATCGTTTGTGATACTTGTTTAGTGCAATCTGCAACATCTTGACTGCAGCTGTTGGCCCTTGATTGACAGAACAATCGTAAAATGCAAGAGCCAGACCGGGAGACCATAGCCATAGATTGTATGGGTTCCCATATTTTTTCCATAATTCAAGATCAATGTCTTCGTCACTCATAGCCATGATCTCGTCTCGTGTCATGTCATTATAGTTGGCAGCTAAACCGCGTCGTGTAAAACCACCGGGGTCGTCAGGGTGGTGTACAATGCCACCTTCCCACCGCGCAACACGCGCTTGTATAAACGGCAACACAGTGCGAAAAAATATTTGTGAGTATTGATTGCCAGCATTATCCATTTGATTGTTCCTCCGTAAACCACTTGCGCGTAATGTAGCCTGACAGCTTGTAGTTAAGCCACATAAACAACGCAAAGATTGGGAAAGCAAAGTAAGAAGTTACAAGCGTCGGGTTAACCGCGCCCATCATACATACTACAAGTGCGAGCAGTACAGTGATAACGTGTAGGCACATGAATACGCCGACACGGGCAGAAAAAATACGCATAGGACACCTTTCTAATCGTCAAGTTCATTTGCACGATCACCTTGGCAACACTCATCTATATTTCTACCGCAAGGGCATTGCAGATGACCGTGTACATAGTGAGGCTTATCTGATGTATTCATCAGTCGCCCACATTTATCGCATACTTTTCCGTCTATTGGTGTGTCCATGCGGAGAACATACAAACAGACAGTGAATTGTGTACGCACATTATCGTGGTGGTACATCAACCCAACGCAGCTTACGATCGGTAAAGCTAAGTTTTTGGCAACCAATCATGCGTTTGAGTATGAAAAGTACAACAGAAACAATAGCGCCACCGATAACGCCTGCCATCATGCCGGCAAAAGTGCCAGCAAACATAACAAGCAGTGCAACAGTAGCGACTACGTCAACAACAACATCAAAGTAAAGTACACGTTTGATATTGAGTTTAGCGAGTAAAAACAGTATGCCACAAGCAGCAAGCATACCGCATAGTAGCATGAAAAGCATTATGCAGCCTCCTCGTGTTCGTTGTGTTGTTCTAAAGCAGTGACAAGTTGATCGGCAAGAGTACGCACGTCGTTCATTGTCATGTACACATGAGTATTAGCACCTACAAACTTAAGCAGCACACAAGCAGGGGCTAGTTCGTCAACGTTACCTTTTGGTTGGTATTCTACGTGTGTAGATACACGGTCGTATTGGTGATTAGTGTAAATGTCAATCATTAGAAATCCTCTTCTAGTCTTATTACTTGAAAGTCCTGATCAATGTCATCACCATATAGTAGTTTGTCTTTGAGCAGCCGATTGATTTCGTCAATCTGTAAATCATCTACATAATACTGTGCATGTAGATAATCTTTAGCAGATATTTGAAACGTAAATGTCGTTGTTAAATCAACTGTGACTGTAAATGATGGTGGTTGCATGTAAGATGGTTGCATATTATATCACCCTTAAGTTAGTTGTTTCGTTTACCATGTCTTTCCACATTGGATGACGTAACACTTTAGCGACCTCTGCGTTGCGTTTACGTTCCATCATGTGTGCTTGACCGCGTGTTTTGGCGTGTGTAGCCCATTCCGTCATAGCGTTGTAAGCAGCCCAACAATTTTGACCTAGTATTTTAGAGTTATGATCCCAACACTCGTTTAGCTGTTCCATACGCATTTTGCTGATTGCAGGGCGTTTATCGTCGTACTCATGCTCTTTGTTGTATGCAATAGTTTTGAGCATAAGATCAGCAAACTTGTTGTAATTGCATGGTTGTTTGTAGTAACGCTGGTATTTGTCATTTGATTGTTTAAAGTTCTCAATACCTTCGCGTAGTTGTTCAGCATACTCATGCACGTTGAGTACAGCGTTTGTTGTGTGTCTTGTGTAAGCACGAACATAGTAGTCAGGTTGTGTCATGCCGTTGAGGCATACAAGGCGTTGACCGCTAGCATTTAGTTGCAAAGCCCACTTGCCATTATAACTGTCAAAGTGGTCGATCTGGAAACAAACAGTGTCTCCCTCAACAGGCTCAATTATTATGTTAGGAAAAGTAATCTGCCTACGCATTGTAGCGCCATTTTCAAACACCTTTGTGTTAGATTCGTAACGCAAGCCAGCATCTTGCAACACACAGTCCGTTGCCTCCATTGTACGAGCATATGGTATTGGCATAGTACGAGGGCCAACGATGCCTAAGTGTTCGTTAGTGTCAGTACGTACAACTACTCTTGCATGACGAGCATCAAGTTCGTTTTCTACGCCAGTGTCGATAGCGCGACTATATAGTGGCAGTACATCGATTGGAAAGTCAGCATAGTTGCTTGATGTGTTATTTGCAGTAGTGTAGTCTGTGTGGCTGCTTGGTAAGTTTGTGTGTAAATAATTCATAGTGGCTCCTTATGTTGATAATAATGTGTAGATACCTAAAACAACGTAGATACCTAATGAAATAAACAGTATATCCATAGCACCTCGCAGTTGATTGTTCTCATCCCCCGGTGGCAGGATGAAGTGATGTGAGCAGTTTTACGTCATGCTCAGGACGTTGTAGTTACGCTAGGCCGAACAGTGCGTCGACACTAGCTACAACATCGTCGACAGCCTTGGTAAGTGACTCTGACTGTGTACGATCTTTGACAGGGGCAGGCGGTACATATGGTTTCCATTCCTTGCCACTGATGTAAACGTAAGCGTCATTGGCGTGTTTCTGTATAGCGCCTATGAACATACATTCTAGGTCGAAGGCGTTCTTCTGACCCATGATGCGTGATACAACTTGTGAGTCGATCTCGTTGGTAGATGACGCAAGAGCTTTGTGTTTGTCCCACTCGTTACGAAGCTGAGTGTCACGCTGTGGTGCGTGAACTGTGCTGTAACGGTGGCATTTGGACAACATAGCAGATAGCATTGACGATACCTGATAGTCGAGAGGGCGACGTTCTGTACCGTCTGCGAGTATCTGTGTGTAACGTCCGTCGCAGTTAGTCTCTGCAATGGCTACGAGCTGATCTACAATGTTCTTGATGTCAGCGTCGAGATCTGCGTCGATCTCTAAGTCAGCGACTGGGTTACGCATTTGAGTTGAGTTTGTCATTGTATTAGTCCTCCTTCGGTGCTTCTAGTGTGAAAGCGAGATGTGCAAGTGCCTCGCTGAATGGATCGTTGATGTCATCGGTACTGAAGATGTCAGGCCATGCGTCTATGGCTCGTTGCATGGTCTCGGATGTACCTGATGTCTCTGCGATGTAGTTGTCGCGAATTTCTGAGTATGTAAATGGCATCTTATATCTCCTTAGTTGAGTTAAGTTTGTATATTCTTACAGTCTTGCGTCTAGTTAAGTGACGAAGTAAAGCCCTGAGTGGCGTGTAAAAGATAACAACAAGCGCCATAGGAAGCCAGACAAAGAGTGCTGTGAGGTATACGAAATCGGGCATGTGATAAACTCCTGTAAGTTACTGTGCCTAGCACCGCGCTAAACACAAGGAGTGTGTTACACTAAGTGAGAGGCCACCAAAGGGTAAACTGCGTTTAGGTCTCTGCAAGGCGTTAGTGGAACTACACCTATGGTGTTAGTGTAACTTAGGTCTGAAGAGTGCCGACCCTATTGGTGATAGCCTTGAGTCTAGTGTATAAGCATGACTGTGTTGAGTGTGTGCTTAGTAACCGTACGACAGGAGGATAGCACAATGCTCGCATACCGAACCACTCTGAGTCGTGACCTATAAGCCACTGTTGTCTTGAAACACTAACGTTTTCAGTGACATAGTAGTGTGACATAATTACATCTTGACAAGGTAAAGTGAGAGGTGTCTATATATCTCTAGGCATTTGGCGTATGCAGCAAAGAGAACACAAGGTAATGACAGACATCACAGAGTTCAGAGCGCAGACAGCACAAGACCAGCGTACATTAGATGACATAGGGAAGTCACTCACACCGTTCCAACGACGGTTTGCGGATGTCATGGCAATCGGTAACGTGCGTAGTCGTAGTGAAGCAGTAAGATTGGCAGGAAGTAAGGCGAAACGACCTAACTCAGTAGCACACAAGCTGATGCAAAACACAGTGATATTGGAGTACATAAAACACGCAACGTTGTCTAGGCTAGGTACAGACATGGTGTCTAAGGCAGTGAGTACTATAGACGAGCTAATGACTACGGCAGACGAGGACAAGGTAAGGTTCGCAGCAGCCAAAGACACGTTAGACCGTATGGGACTAAGAGCAGCAGATAAGAAGCATGTACATCACTCAGGTGGAGTGAGTGTAAATATAGATCTGGGCTAGGGGGTGTTAGTGTAGTGAGTCGTGTATACAAGAGGGGGGGTTAAAAAACAGGCGATCACTCTCTACGACTCCACCTATTCACACACGATATAAAGTTTTCTAAGGGCCAAAAAAAATTTTTTGAAAACGCCTTGAGGCCCAAATGGAGTTAACTGAGTTAAACAAGATCTCCTTTGATATAGCAGAGTTAGCTACGCCTTTGATTGGTATTAGTATAGCTATGTTATTTGGCTTTGCGTTAAAGGATCTAATTACCAACACCATATATGGAGTTAAGTTTATCTGTGCCGAGCATTGGGCTGCAGGACAAGAGGTAATCCTAGAAGGTAAAAAGGCGCGAATAATAAAAGTCGGTTTCTACGAAACCGTATTTCAAGTAGAATGTCCTAATGGTGCCGTACTTTGGCGGTACATTGCTAATACAAATCTTGCTAATATAGACATTGCTAGAGTGATACGTGAAAGCAGTGAGTAATTGTGCGTATTAATATAGATTTGTTTTGTTAATTGTCGTGGATTATCGGAGGATGTTCGATTGACGAAACAAACAATAGACAACTTACAGCCCGGAACGTTAGACGGTGACAGTTTATTCCGCACCGCAGAAAAGATTAATGCCAACTTTAACGAGATATATTCACATTTTGGTGACGGTCAAAACCTAGATGATGGTTATGCCGGGTTAAAAGGGCTTAATGCTGGTTTGATTACCTCTGCTGGCGCGGGGGCGTACAACGTTCGTCAATTAATAGCAGGGTCAACTGCAATACAAATAACTAACGGTAGCGGTGCAGGCGGTGATCCTACAATAGATTTGCCTGATACTGGTGTTTTAACACCCGGATCTTCCCCAACATCATTTGCCGCGCAAGGAATTACTGTTGATGTAAAGGGTCGAATTACTTCTGTTGTAACTCCAACGTTTCTTGCTGATGCTCAATCTGCAGCTTCTACGGCTACTACTGCAGCAGCGACTATAAGCGACTCTCTTTCTGACGCTAATAAGCTAGCTATCAATCCAGAAGACTCACAATACACCTTGTCCGATGGTACAACAGGGTTTTCTGCCTTGCATCATGCGGCTAAAGCTGCGGCTGACGTTGCAACGATTGGCACAAGTCTATCTGATGCGCAGACTGCGGCTAACACAGCAACGACACAAGCGGGAATTGCTACGACGCAAGCATCAAATGCAAGTACAAGTGCAGGAAATGCCGCGACTAGCGAAAGTAATGCTGCAACAAGTGAGAGTAATGCGTCAGCTAGTGCAAATACGGCTTCTGGTCACGTAGCAACTGCATTAAGCCATGCAAATACAGCATCAGGTCATGCAACAACGGCAACAAATGCTGTTAGCACCATAGGAACAGCAGTAACGGACGCGCAAACTGCGGCTACCAACGCTGCAAATTCTTATGACAGCTTCGATGATCGCTATTTGGGTGCAAAAACTAGCGCACCAACAGTAGATAACGATGGTGATGCACTCGTAACAGGAGCTTTATACTTCAATAGTTCATCGGATAAGATGTTTGTCCGTACATCTAGCGGTGGTTGGACGGCTGCAGGAAGTGCTGTTAACGGAACAACAAACAGAAACAGTTACACAGCTACAGCAAACCAGACAAGTTTTGCGTCAGTATATGATGTTGGATATGTAGACGTATATCTCAATGGTTTAAAGCTTATGCCTGCCGATTTTACAGCAACTGATGGTGCTAATATTGTGTTAGCATCAGGGGCGGCTGCTGGTGATACTGTAGATATTGTGGGTTATGGTGCTTTTAGTTTGTCAAACTTCTACACTAAAACCGAGTCAGACGGACGTTACTATTTAAAAGCCACTGCTGACAGCAATTTCCTTGATGCCGCACTAAATTTGAGTGATCTTGCAAATGCGGCTACAGCAAGAACGAATTTAGGTTTACATGCAGTTGCATCTAGCGGTGATTATAACGACCTTACAAATAAGCCTACAATATCTACCACTGCTAGCAATATCGCTGGCGGTACAGCAATGGGTGTGTTGTATCAAAGCGCAACAGATACAACGGCTCATTTAGCGGCTGGTCAAGCTGGCTATATATTACAAACTAACGGAACGGGATCTGCACCTACATGGGTTCCAAAATCATCGGTTGCCACGCCCACAGGTGTTGCGTCGGTAATGAAGCTGTCAATATAGAGAGGTACACATGGCAGATACACTAGAAAAAATAGCGTTTAAAAACTGGTCAACAAGTGAGGTTGCGGCTGGGACGGCATTTGACATTACTACTAACGCTAATACAGCTTTTGTTGTGAAGGATATACTTTGTGAGCAATCCAACACTGCAAACCCAGTAGAGTTAAAAGCAACTTTAGCGGCAACTTCTGATATAGGCACTTATCCTACAAATATAGGGACTGTGGCTAGTAGTGCGGTGTCGGGCATGAGTGGTAGTCTAATTATTCCACCAAGCCACACGTTTAGAGTAACACCTACGGTAAAAGCGGCTAATTATTGGGATATACAATTTGCAACGTGGAATCATTACCAATATGGCTATTTCAACAATAATGCCAGAAACTTTAATCAAAGTAGTTATAACAGAACAACCGTTCCTACTTTTGGCGGTGCATTAGAAAAAACAATAAAAACGACTCATTATGATAATTTTGCTTGGTCTACTGCAACTGGCAGCCCTTGGACTGATAATTTTGGTATGGGGTCGTACACTTCCAGCTATTACAGTCAAAACTACCAATGGTCAGAAGATTATGGCTTTCAATGGTTTTTGTTTACAACACCAACATTAAACACAAACGGAACGGCTGGCCCCAATGGTGGTAGTAACATGATTGTTGGTCAGGGTAATTCTAGTTATTACAATACAAGCTCATTCGGCGTAGGTTCAGACAACAGTGTAAACAAACTAGGTCAGCAGGCTTGGCATACTCAGTATTATAATATTCCTTCTTGGGATGGTGAACAGTTAGTTTTTACAGGCAACTACAGTAACCTTTATTGGTTTAATCTCGCAGAGGGGAAACATTTAGGTTATCAAAACGCAACAGGAAGTCAAACCTATGGAATTGTTCAAACGAATGGCGCTGACTCAGGACAAGGAACTCGTTATTTAACATCATATGCTAGAACGCATTGGTGTAATTCATCCCCGACTCATGGCTATTATGTTACTGTTTCAGGTCATGGAAACACTAATGTAAAGATTACAGCATCTAAAATAGATAAATCAGCGCTTATTGCGCTTGGTGCGAACACACAAACACACACAATGGCTGCAGGGGATTTTTGGTCGATTGCTGATGCTTCAACAAACAGTAACAGCGGCAATCCAAAAACATTAGGTAATAGTTATTCCAATGGTTCAGCATATGACAAATGGATGTTTGCAGATTGGCACACAGTAGCACAAAAACTTATAATTGTTATTGCTGACGTAAATGGCAACCAGTTAAATTTCTTAGCAGTGAGTCATGGTGAAAGGGCGCCAAACAGCGCAAGATACCTTACAAAAGACCAGCTAGAAGAATACTTTGGGTGGAAATCTCCAATTATCGAAGAAAGTGCAAGCGTTGCTAGAATAGCGTTGGGTAGTGGCGGTAGCAGTTCGCTTGTTAATAATGTCTCACCATCGCAACCGGAAGGTTATACGCCGACACATCATGTTAAACAAACGATGTATTTAGTAGAAAATCATTTGTATCTTTATTGTACAGCGAACTATGGACGTATCCTTAAATATGACTTAACGGATGCAGACGGAGCAGTAGAAGTTATAGCGTCAAAAGTTAAAAGTGCGGCTGGCACAAACGATGTTGTAGGCATGGATGGACAAGATCACAGAGAAACATTCCATGCTATCAAAACATACCCAACAACATCAGTCATCAATTCCCGATCATACACACAAGGTTTTTCTGCCCATATGTCAGTGTATGGCATAAAAGAAACGCGATAGGAGAGTAATCATGGGCCTTACTTCAACG
>MDSW01162405.1_pt1 | contig 16137 bp, 19 predicted proteins | sample 811171 | NCBI WGS metagenome assembly MDSW01 (sample SAMN05326641, study PRJNA326480) | marine metagenome | isolation source: seawater | place: Atlantic Ocean: North West | collected 2012
CTGTGCATGGGGTTGCCGATGATGAGCGAGTTGGGCTGCTGCCCGCCGGCAGCCTCAATCCCCAGAAAGCAAGGGTGTTGTTGTTGTTGGCATTGATCGCGGGTCTTGATCGTGGTGGGCTGTCAGCACGACTGCGTGAGGCTGCCGAGTTGAGTTGATGCCTTGCGCGCAGCTTCATTGATCACGGCATGAGCGATGAACAAGGCGGTTGAGACATTGCATGGGTTTTGTGTCCTCACCGTTCACTCACGCCGTGCAGCCTGGGTGGCTGACATTCAGATGGAGTGTTGGCAGATGGTGTGCTGGATCAAATTCATGAGCTCTGATGCGGATCAATCTCTAGCTTGATTGAACAACTGATGCTGATCGCGAGTTGGGCACAGTGGATATAGTGAGATGTAATGAATGGAAGGTTTTTAAGCTGAAAAATTGAGATTTGAAGTGGATATTTTTTTAAACTTGGTAAATAATTTCGCGTGCCATGCCTGCCTCAAGGTGGTACGCATTGTGACAGTGAAAGAACCAAGATCCTGGGTTGTCAGCAGTGAATTCAATGTCAATTGTTTGTCGTGGTGGCACGCTGACTGTGTGCATCAATGGCGCACGTTCTCCACCCCCAACCAGGGTTCGGAAAAAGTGACCATGAAGATGCATGGGATGCCACATCATGGTTTTATTGACTAACTGGATGCCGACCTGTTCACCAGCGCCAATCACCAAGGGTTCTGCGTTCGGATAGGCCTGGCCATTCATCGTCCAGATGTAATTCTGCATGTCACCATCAAGTTCGACGCGTAGATCTCGTCGTGGACCTGGCGGTAACGTTGTTGGTTCAATAGCCCGCAACATCGATAATTGCAATGGGCGAGTTCCAGGCTTGGGGATGTTTAAGTTGGGCTCTTTTAAGGCGCCGGGTGTATGGATCACCCCGACAACTTGGGCATCACCCCTCTTGGGTGACGGCGTGGAGTGTGTAACTTCCCGACTTTTTGATCCGAACGCGCGCGTCATATCCTTCGCCAGGACCGATGAGGAATTCATCCACCAAGACAGGTTCGACAGCCGGTCCGTTGACATGCGTGATTTCCATGTCGTGTTCATCGAGAGAGACGCGAAAATAAGTTGAGGCGCCGGCACCGGTCACACGTAAACGCAGGCTTTGTCCCGTCTCGACTTCCATAGTCCAGGGTTTGTTGTTGCTTTTTCCGTTGATTAGATAGGACTCATAATTAATATCGGCGAGGTCGGGTTTAGAGGGTTTTTTCTTGTTCTCCGATGATGGTTCATCGAGGTTTTACAGCACCTTGTAAGGATCGCGATGTAGCCAATCGCTGATCAAAACCACAGCATCCCTGTCGGCTTGGTTTGGTTCATCTGGATCTTCGATGATGTATGACCCAAACAGACCAATCTGCTCTTGCAGTCCCTGGTGCGAGTGGTACCAGTAACTGCCACTCTGCCGAATCGGGTACTCGAAAACAAACATCTCGCGGCTAGGAGTGGCTTGATTTGAAACGCCTGGGACGCCATCCATCCCGGCAGGCAAAAGCAACCCGTGCCAGTGCAGCAGCGTGGGTTCATCTGCAAGTGAATTCTGCATCAAGATTCGGACTTGCTCCCCCTTTTTGATCCTAATTTCAGGGCTAGGAAATTCCCCATTGACTGTGATCCCGGGCATTGGCTTTTGCCCATCAGGGTTTAATGTTGTTTTTTGAATAATGAAGTCATCATTCGTTCTAGATGGAGTTGGTCTATATCCGTCTGCTGGGCTGGAATGCAGGACTGACCTGTTGCTCATGCTCTGTGCTTGCGCCGTTCTCAGCCCGTTGGCAGCGACCAGGCCTGCACCTGCGAGGCCTCCTTGAAGAATTCTTCTTCTGCTGAGGGTAATTTTTTTGTTAATTGAGTATAATTAGCCACTAGAATTTTCTTGTTAAACCAAGCTTAAATCCTGTGAATGGTTTCGTCATTGCCTCGGTAAGGCTGGATGTATTTTCTTGACGAAAAATGTTTATAGAGGTAATTGACAGGGGGCATTGGTGCGGTTGCTCTTCAAATCGATTTGTAAAATTTCTTGCGGCACAGTCTCCTCTCTTTTGCTTCTAATATTTGTCTTGATGTCGAGGGGGCTGGCTTGACTTGGTCAAGCTTTGATCAGACATCAGGGCTAAGGGATAACTTCTTGATTGGCTGCTGATATAATGTGAATGAGAGATTTCATCTTGTCGTACAGGATTATGTTTGCCGGATAGATCTATCCAGTCTTGTTGAAAAGATGGCTGGTCAAGATAGGCTCTTCTTAACTGGTGATTTGATCATATGAGAAGGAAGAGACCAATGCTCAGCTCATTTTGAATTTTGCTGGCGGCGATAAGGGACATGAGACTTTGTTCCTTTTTTGATAACAGATTATCTGGTATTGGCGAAGAGTATTTTTCTATGTTGAGGTGAAATTATATTTGGTCAAAAGCGTAGATATTGGCCAGCGATCTTCAGCAAGCAGCAGGCCGTAGAGCTTGAGGATGATTTCGATACGCGAGTAAGTCGTTGTCATGAGCTCGTCAAAAAAATAGAGATTTCTGAAGTATTTGCTCTGGATGTTGACTGTGTTACTTGTGGACAACCAAACCTGGCTCAGATTTAGAACAGGTGGATCACTGAGAGGCTCTCAAAATGATGGAGACTGTTGTCCTGATCTGTCAGGAGGGTAGGCATTCGCAAACCCCGCCATTGCTGACGGGGATAGTGATTTTAAATGATCAACAGCTGATCAGCATGTCACTGCGGCTAAGGGAATTCATGATTTGCTTGGCTTCAATTCTGATCAAGCTGTTACCCTTCGGCCGGATGTGAAGGTTACTTTAATCTCCTCAAATTGATTTGGCTTGACAAGGCGTTTCTTGATAAGTTTGTAGTTGGGGTGAATGACGCCTCCGAAGACGGTTTTCAATTGATCCAGGGTGAGGGATGTGTTGGACCTAATGAAGTAGGTGAGAGAGGTGTGTGTTTCCTCGATATGCACATCATCCCCGAAACTGCTGGGCGACTCGATGATCTGAGTCAGCTTTATCTGTGAGATTGATCACAGTCATCAAAATTTCGCCTGATGAGGGGTGAATGTCTTGTCGGGAAATCGATAATGACAAGCACACAAAATGCCCCCGCTTTTGCTCGGCTCTTTTGTAACGATTAGCTTTCTTGTAATGGCATTGGCCTTCCCGGCATAAAAATAATCAATAAAGAATCAACATAAGCTCAGCCACTATCCCCCTATCTCATTTAAATACGGCAAAACAGTTAACCCGCTGTGTGCCTGGAGTTTGCCAAGCTCTTCCGTCTGAACCTTGTGAGTCTTCATTCGCATGTTAACGGTTTCAGTTTTAATGCTTAGCCTGCTAGGGCATGGTTTTGCATGCTGAGTCTTTTGATCTGTTTGAACTATTTTTGTCGTTGATATTTGCATGCTCATTTGGATTATCAGTCGAAAAATAAAATTTTTTGTTGTCCATTTCGTGATAACTGCTTGTGTCAGTAGGCCTGGTAGGAACGAAAAATATATCGATCACAGCCGCGGTAGCGATTGAAGAGAAAAGTCCAGATTGATCTGCAATGGATATGAGGCGTTCTGTAGGGCCATACAGATGGGACTTGGCCTTGTCAGGCATGGCTCCATCTTGATGTCCGACTTGATTATTTCAATTTCAGAATCAAGCTGACTGTGAGCAAGATCACAGCTCTTGTTGATTGGGATCACTGATGACTCAAGAAATCAAAGCGATGATGAAAACATGAAGGGGAGAGATCTCCTCAGTCCCGCCACACATCAGGATTTTCAAAATGCGCAATCATTTCAACGGCGTTGATGTCAACGTGAAACGTCCTAATGAGTGCAATGATCCCAATCAACGACAACAAGATAGTGTGCTGACACCTAACATTGATTTCTTTAATGAGTACCATTTTGGAGGAATGAACATTAAGTATGTTGAACTAGATGATGAAGATAATGATCGGCACTTTGGAGAGGGCAGAAATGCGTCGGGATTAATAGATTCGTATCGAATTAATGCCTATGCTGGTGATGACAGGCTTTTATTCACTTGGGGGAACAAGAACTTCGCAGATCTTGGAGAAGGCAGGGATACTGTTGAAGGATCTCTTGGAGATGACCACTTCCGAGGAGGCGCTGATGGCGACAATCTTTATGGGGCTGCCGGTCATGACAGGCTTGAAGGTGGCGATGGCGATGATTACTTAGAAGGAGGTCCAGGTCGAGATATCCTGACTGGTGGTGACGGGGCAGATACGATGTACGGTGGGGCTGGTTCTGATACTTTTATCGTTAATTCGGATACTCAGCTAGGTGTTGATAGAATCATTCATTTTTATGATAAAGGAGACAGGATTTCTATTCCCGATTATCACGGTCACCAATTAACGGCGGACAAGATGAATATTGAAATTTTCAATCAAAGTGGTGGCATTAAGGCAATCGCCAGTGTGCACCACTATGCAGGAGTTGATATTTCATTTAGAATGGTAGGACATGGCGCAGTTCTGCAAGTTGTTGATCTGAATTATACTGGTGAAAATAGTTTGGTTTAGTAAATTTAGGCCTACGCCAGAGTTCTTCTTCGTCTCTGATTTCGTTGATGAACCCGTCCAACTCCTTTCACGATGTCGAGCCTGAGTTTCTCGTCCATGTCTGCTGATCAGCGCATCACCGTGATGGTGGTGGTGTCTGCAAGAGAACCGGGAAAGCTCACGGTTGTCCCAACATTGCGCACAGTCGTCCCCGCCATGGCATCAAGGAATGGTTGAACACTGCCCTGGTCGCAATTTTCAGGTGCTTCTCCATTGATGTATTGAACCGGGATCACTTGCTTCGGATTGAGTTGTTTCACCAGCTCAGCCGCTTCTGTTCCTTCAAAAATTTTGCTGCCGCCCCCAACGCCGATGATTAGGACATCAGGGTTGCCCAAGAGAACTCGATCAGCGGCTGTGATGGGTCCAGCTGTGGCACCAACATGAGCAAAGCTCAATCCCCCTTGTTGCCAGCGCCAGAGTGTTGCGTTGCCATAACGCCGCCCGTCAAGACGGTCATGCGGACTGGCGAAGCCTTCTAGGTGCAATCCTCCGATTCGATAAGAACCTGGCTCCACCAAAAAACGACCACCTGCAACACCACGGGCGCCTTCATCAGCCAGTTCGGAGCTGGCAAGGATCACTCCTGCGTTCACTCTGGGTTCGCCCAGCCCAGCCGCACAGCCCACCGCTCGAAAGGGATTGAGCAGCACTGACTGTCCTCCGCCTTGAATGAGCAGAGCCCGTTGTCCGTAGCTGCGGATTGTGACTCCACCTCCGGCAATCGCCATGGTCTGGAGGCTCAGGCTGAGTCCTGCTGCAGCGACCAGGGTTGTGCGCAGGACGGACATTGCTTTTCTCTCGTGGCCAGGAAACTAGCAGTGGTGACGGCTGATTTCAGCTCTTAACGTGCCGCTCAGCGTCGTTCAGAAAATTGGCTAAGAGCTGATGGCCGGCATCGGTCAGCACGCTTTCTGGGTGAAATTGGACTCCTTGCAGGTGTGGATAATCACGGTGGCGGAGGCCCATAATCGTGCCGTCATCGAGCCAGGCCGTGATCTTGAGGCAAGCTGGCAACGATTCGCGTTCGGCGATCAGAGAGTGGTAGCGCGTCGCCGTAAGGGGTTGAGGCAAGCCTGCAAACACTCCTTCCCCGTCGTGCAGAACTGGTGAGGTTTTGCCGTGCATTTGTTCCCGTGCGCGGACAACGCGGCCGCCATGGACTTGGGCAATGGCTTGATGACCGAGGCAGACGCCGAGGGTTGGGATGGAGGGGGAAAGCTGACGCAGGATCTCAAGGCAGACGCCGGACTGATCCGGATCCCCTGGTCCTGGAGAGAGCAGGATTGCCTCTGGCTGCAACTGGCTGATCTCCTCGATGGTGAGCGCGTCGTTGCGTTCAACGCGGAGATCCTCAGCAATTGGATGGTGAGGTGCTAATTCGCCGAGATATTGCACCAGATTGAAGGTGAAGCTGTCGTAGTTGTCGATGACCAGCAGCATCAGCGTCGTGGTGAAGGAGTCAGAGTCCCAGGCGGAGCAATAAGGGAGGTAGAAGCAGGAACGTCGCAATCAGTAGAGAGCTCATCGCAGCCACCAGCACAGAGGCAGCAGCACAGTCTTTGGCGATGCGAGCTAGAGGATGAAAGCGGCGACCGATTGCCAGATCCACCACCGCTTCGATGGCTGTGTTTAGCAGTTCCAGTACCAACACAGCAGCCACTGTCAGAACAAGAACGGCGAGTTGGATCCAGTCCAGCTGCAACCAAAATCCCAGCCCAAACACCACAAGGCCGGTGATGACGTGAATCCGGAAGTTGCGCTGACTGACAAACGCATACGTCAAACCCTGAGCGGCGTATCTAAAGCTGGCGGGTAAATCCGCTGCGATTTTCCAGGCTCCCCGTCGAAGGGCTCGCTCTCCGGGAAGGGGCATGGCGGCGACCTCCTCGGGCACCGGAATCTTGGCGTCAGTGGGCATCTCTGATGGAGTTGGCGTCCACCGGGTGGATACCCCGGGCTTGAACGTTACCTCTGTTTTCCAGGAGATGCTCTTGCACCGCCAGCATCCGCTTCAGAGACGCGTCATCGGGATGATCCCAACCGAGAAGATGAAGCAGGCCGTGCGTCACGAGCCAGTCCAACTCACGGCTCAAGCTATGGGCTTGCTCGATCGCTTGTCGCCGGGCCGTCTCGAGGGAAACGATGATGTCCCCGAGCTCAATGCAGGGAGCTTCAAACCTGTCCGATGTTTGGTCAAGGGCAGCGAAAGAGAGCACGTCGGTGGGTTCTGGACGTTCTCTCCAAATACCATTGAGCTCGGCAATGTTGGTGTCGTCAGTGAGACGAAGTCCCAGACTGATCTCATCAGCTTGGCGAACCAGAATCGGGCATTCCAGGTCCAGGTCGCACCGAATCGTTTCAATCCATTCCTGCACAGGAACAGTCCACCAACTCTCCTCCGTTAAACGACATTCTTCGCTGGGACTCAGTGTGATTCCAGTTGCGTCAAAGGCAAGATCTAGCTGGAACACGTTATTGAGGCAGCGTCGGCCTGCCGAGCGATGCCACAAGCAAGATGAATCCAATGAAGCCAAGAGCAGTGAGACCGAAATGAAACAGGCTCTGACGCCCTTTGCGCACCATGTTGCGCATCGCCTGCTTGATGAAGCTGGGCGATTCATTCGTGCTTACCGAAGCACGTGCTGGCTTGGCTGTTGCTGTGGAGGGAGGTGGTGAAGATTCGCTGGGCATTGGTCCTAGTGGTCAGCATCGCCGCCTGGGCGGTCCACACCCTGGCGTAGTGACGCGTCGATGAACGGATCCAACGCACCATCCATCACGCCTTGCACATCTGTGGTCTCCTCGTTGGTGCGCAGGTCCTTGACCATTTGATAAGGATGGAACACGTAGTTGCGAATCTGATTGCCCCAGGCTGCTTCGACGATGTCGCCTCGGATATCAGCGATTTCGGCGGCGCGCTGTTCCTGCGCGATCACAAGCAGTTTTGCCTTAAGCAGGGCCATTGCTTTTTCTTTGTTCTGAAGCTGCGATCGCTCCTGGGTGCAGCGCACGGCTAACCCCGTTGGAATGTGGAGGATGCGCACGGCCGTTTCCACCTTGTTCACGTTTTGTCCCCCGGCCCCACCGGAACGGCTCGTGGTGACTTCTAGATCTTTTTCCGGGATGTCGATGTCGACGTCCTCATCGATTTTTGGCATCACTTCAATGCCGGCGAAGCTGGTTTGTCGTTTGTCATTGGCGTTAAACGGCGAGATGCGGACCAGTCGGTGGGTGCCCTTCTCGTTACGCAGGTATCCATAGGCGTAGCGGCCTTCCACTTCGATCGATGCACTTTTGATTCCGGCTTCCTCCCCTTCTGAAAGTTCGTTCACGGTCACCTTCATGCCCCGGTCCTCGGCCCAGCGCGTGTACATCCTCAACAGCATTTGCGCCCAGTCTTGAGCGTCCGTACCGCCGGCACCGGCATTGATCGTTAAAACAGCCCCCTCCTTGTCGTAGTCACCGCTGAGCAGGCGTTCTAGCTCCCATCGATCCAGACCATGTCGAAGCTGAACTAACCCTTGTTGGGCTTCATCGAGAATCTCGTCATCGGCTTCTAGTTCGTACAGTTCAAGCGTGGCTTGCGCGTCATCAATGGAGCCACGCCACGTAGACAACTGCTGGAGCTGAGCCTTGACCTCATCGAGGCGGCGCATTTGCTTTTGGGCATTTTGCTGGTCGTCCCAGAAATCCGGTTGGGCAGCCAGTTGTTCGAGATCCTGTTGGCGGGCGTTGAGTGCAGGAACGTCAAAGACAGTCCTGGGCATGGCCCAGGCGGTCAGTGAGTTCGGAAAGATCGCGTTTGAAGTCGGTGAGATCCAGCAAGATCTGGGCTCAAGGCAGAAAAGGACGCTATCAGCGCAGCTGTGCTGCATAGGATCCGCTCAGCGGCAGTGTTTCCGTTATGGCCAAGGTTGAGATCTACACCTGGCGACTATGTCCTTTTTGCATTCGCGCCAAGGCCCTGCTTGATCGCAAGGGGGTCGACTATCTGGAGTACGCCATCGATGGCGATCGCGCTGCGAGGGCGGCCATGGCTGAGCGCAGTGGTGGACGCACCAGCCTTCCTGAGATCTTCATTGATGATCACCACATCGGTGGATGTGATGAGTTGCATGCTCTGGATCGGGCTGGTGAGTTGGATCCCCTTCTGGCCTCTTGATCCATGCGTCAGCTTTTTGTTCTGGATCCGCTGAAGCAGATCAATCCTGAGAAGGATTCCTCCGCTGCTCTGATGCAGGCCGCCCAACGGGCTGGTGACGAGGTTTGGGTGTGCTGCCCCGCTGATTTGATCGCCCGTGGCGATGAGCCTTTGGCGATGGCGTTGCCTGTTACCGCAGAGCCGTGGATCACAGCTGGGGCTTGTGAACGTCTGCGGCTCTCCGGTTTTGATGTGATTTGGATGCGTAAGGATCCTCCGGTTGATGAGGCCTACCTCTACGCCACGCATCTACTTGAGGTGGCAGAGAGAGCAGGCATTCATGTTTTGAATCGGCCCAGCGCCTTGCGCTCCTGGAACGAGAAGCTCGGTGCCCTGAGGTTCTGTCGTTGGATGGCCCCCACGCTTGTGGCGGGTCGTGTGCATGAACTGGCGGAATTCACCCATGAGCAGAAGGAAGTCGTGCTGAAACCCTTGGGTGGTCGAGCTGGTCTTGGGGTGATCCGAGTCGCGGCTGATGCTCCAGGCCTGAATGCTCTTTTGGAGCTGGTCACGGAACAAGGCCGACTGCCTGTGATGGCCCAACGGTTTCTGCCTGCCGTCAGCGCTGGTGATAAGCGCATCCTGATCGTGAATGGTGAACCTCTAGGCGCGATTAACCGACGACCCTCTGACGGGGAATTTCGGAGCAATCTTGCTGTGGGAGGACAGGCGGAAGCCACTGACTTGAGTGAACGAGAGCGCTTGATTTGTGAGGCACTCGCTCCAACGCTGCGAGCCGAAGGTCTGTTTTTTGTTGGGATTGATGTCATCGACGGCATGCTGAGCGAGATCAATGTCACGAGTCCTACGGGAATTCGTGAGGTGGAGCGGCTGATGCAACAACCGCTGGCGGATCAAGTGATCGAGCGGTTGCGGTTGCTGATCTAACCGGACCCACAACAATGATTGAGATGTCTTGAGTGACTCCGCTAATGGCCAAACGATCTCGGTTAGGTCTTGCTGTTTTGAGTTGCCTGGCCTTGTTCTTGCCGTTCGATGGATTACGAGCAGGCTTTGCGGCCCCACCACCATTGATTCCACGGGAGGTGTTGTTTGGTAACCCCGAGATCGTGGGCGTCAATCTCAGCCCAGATGGCAAACGTTTGGTGTATCTGGCTCCTTATCAAGGTGTTTTGAATCTGTGGATCCGTGATCTGGATGGCACTGAGGCTCCACGTCGATTGACCAGTGAGCGGGAACGTCCTCAAAATCCGGCTGGTTGGACTCCAGATGGTCGTTATTTGATCTCCTCCCGTGATTACCAGGGAGATGAGAACACGGTCCTCACCAGAATTGATCCCCAGACCGGCGAAACGATCGATCTAACGCCGTCTAGAGGTGTGAAAGCATTTTTGGTTGCGGCGGATCAATCCTCACCGCGAGACCTTGTTGTTGCGCTGAATGATCGCGATCCGCGATACCACGACTATTACTTACTTGATGTAGAGACCGGCAAGCGTCGACTGCTGTATCAGTCCAACGACGGTCAAGCCGTCAGTGTGCAGTGGCTGGATGGTGCTTGGCACGTTCTCATCCGCACGCGGGTTCTGGATGACGGGGGGAGTGCTTATGACGTTCGCTTGCCGGGCGAAACGGATTGGAAACCGTTCCTCACGCTCTCGTTCGAAGACACGATCAGCGGATCGGGATTGATCGGCTTTACCCGGGATGGCCGCTGGCTTTACGCCACGCTCAGTGCCGATGAGGATCTACCGAGCTTGGTTCGCTGGCGTCGCGATCAGTTGCCAAATTGCACAGCGGCTTGTCCCAGTGAGCTGGTGCATCGCTCAGAAGCAGGGTCGTTAGGGGTCGCGATCAGTGATGTCAAAACCGGTCAACCGCTGGTCCTTGAGGAAACCGATTTGCGCAGTCGCCGCGTGACGCTGACGACGGATGTGGATGCTGATCTCGCTGGCCTCAACGCACTGGCTAATGGTCGTGAGTTCAGTGTGGTGGATCAAGACCAAGCTGATCGCCAGTGGTTGGTCGTGTTTTATTCCGATGTCAGCGGTCCTCAGTATTGGCTTTGGGATCGTGATCGCCGTGAGGGCCGATTGCTGTTTGCCGTTCAGCCCAGGCTCGATGCCTATGCGTTGGAGCCGATGGAAAGTTTGGAGATCAAAGCGAGGGATGGTCTCCGCTTACCGGCCTATCTGACCCGAACTCGGTTGGGAGAGAAAGGTCCTCAACCGTTGGTGTTACTCGTGCATGGTGGACCTCGAGCTCGGGATGGTTGGGGTCTGAATGGGATGCATCAGTTGCTGGCGAATCGCGGATATCACGTCTTGAGCGTCAATTTCCGAGGCTCCACTGGCTTCGGAAAGAAGCATTTGTTGGCTGGGGAAGGTGAGTGGTATGCCGCCATGCAAGACGATCTGGTCGATGCGGTGCAATGGGCAGTGGCGGAGGGGATTGCTGATCCCAGCCGACTCGCGATCATGGGCGCCTCTTATGGAGGTTATGCGGCACTGGCTGGTTTGACTCGAGATCCAGAGCTCTTCGCGGCGTCGGTTGCGGAAGTCGGTCCTTCCAATCTCAAGACGTTGCTGGCCTCGATCCCTCCCTACTGGGAGGCAGGACGCGTGATCCTGGAGCGAACGATTGGTGTGGGTCGCGTTGATTTGGAGGCGATTTCACCGATTAATCATGTCGATCGCATTCAGAAGCCCCTCTTGCTTGGTCATGGGGCGAATGACCCTCGCGTGAAGTTGCGGGAGAGCGAGACGATTGCCTCTGCCATGGAGAAACGCGGTTTGCCAATCGATTTCGTTGTCTTTCCTGATGAGGGCCATGGGATTGCTAATCCCAGAAATTCATTGGCGATGAAGGCGTTAATTGAGGCTTTCCTCAAGCAACATCTCGGGGGTCGCGCCGAACCCTTTGGTGATGCGCTGAAGACATCGTCAATGGAGTGGCGTCTGCGTTCGCTCCCGGACTCCTGAGGGTTGATCGAGCTGGTCGGCCAGAACGGCCAGCTTGAGCCCCACTTCTTGGAGTTCTCGCTCGGCGATCGAACCCCGCACTAAGCCAGCACCAGCTGTGAGGTCAAGACGGCAGTCGCGGGCGTGGCCGCAGCGGATCGCGACGCGGAGTTCGGCATCACCGGCACTGTCGATCCAGCCAATTGGTGCGGCATACCAACCACGTTCGAAGGGTTCGAGGGCGCGCAGCCAAGCCATTGCCTCCCGCCGCGGCAGACCAGCGACAGCTGGCGTTGGATGCAGACATTCCGCGAGAGAGAGCGCGGAATGTCCACTGGCATCGGCGGTGATGGGGGTGTGGAGGTGGGTGAGTTGACCGTGTCGTGCCAGTTGAGGACGCCGGCGTCGCCAGGGAGTAAGACCGGATTGCTGGAGGAGACCTGTGATGGTTTCCACCACCAGTTCATGTTCGCGTCGATCTTTGTCGGAGCGCATCAGCAGGGTCCCGTCATCGCCCCGGCCTGCTGTTCCAGCCAGAGCATCGCTGCGTAAAGAGCTGCCACGCAAGCTGAGCAAACGTTCGGGGGAAGCACCGAAAAATGCTTCGCCGTTTCGGCGTTGCCAGAGGAAGCGACAGCTGCCAGCCTGCTGGCGTCTGAGGCGCTTCAGCAGGGGGAGAGGATCGAGTGGCCGTTCTAATTCGAATGATTGGCGTACGGCCAGGACCAATTTGTGGAGGTGGTTGCCGTTAACCAAGTCCAGGCCCCTGTCGAGCGGTCCGCGGTAACAGTCCTGCCAGGAACGCACAGAGGTGCGACTGATGGTGGAGGCATTCGGAGCCTCACTCAACTCGCGTTGACACTGACTCAAATCATGGGCTTTCAGCCAAAGCCGTTCTGCTAATTCGCGTGCTTCTGCGGCATCGCTGACGGTGCCATTGAGGCGCAACCAACCACGGCGTCCCTGACGACTGAGTTGCCAGCGGGAGAGGACGGCTTGGACGGATGGGATCGCTGTTGGATCCAGTTGCCGTTCACTGCTCTGCTCAAAAAAGCTGAAGGCCAGAAGCACGCGAGGCCGGGCTTGAGCGGGAGTGTTCGGCTGTGTGTCGATCAATCTGCCGAGCGTCATGTCGCAGAAGCGCTGGGCGAGCTCGAAGCGTTTGGTGCCTGCTAAGTCGAGATGCTGGCAGCGCCCACTTGCAGCGAGTGAAAGGCCTGGTGCGCTGTCCCAAAGCATTCGGAACGCATCCGTCTGAGCCAGAAGTGGCAGTGCCAGCAACGGGTCGACGCCGTTCAGCGGTAGGGCGAGGCTCAGTAGAGCGTCATCGCAGTGGCGATCCTGCCAGCCCTTCCGGGCGGCTGCAAGAAGGGAGCTGAAATGGGGATCAGCCGTCATCCGCAGTGAAGGCCGTTCGGTCGGACTGCTCAAATGTATGGGTCATCACCCTTGCCGAAGCGCTTCAGTCCATGCCAGAGCCGCAGGCTGTCGCATCCCGTTACGACGAGCGTCGAAAACTATGGAAAGCAGCCATCAAGTGGCCGATGTATTCGGTGGCGGTGATGCCGGTGTTGCTGGCGGCGGGTTGGCGCCTAGGTGCTGCTGAAGTCTTGCGCTGGGATCAGCTCCTGGGCTTCTTGTTGGCGGCGATTCTCCTGTTGCTTTGGGAGAACCTCACAAACGATCTTTTCGATGCTGAAACTGGGGTGGACCTTCACGGAAAACCCCATTCGGTGGTGAATCTCACCGGACGTCGGGATCAGGTGGCGCGGCTCGCCTGGGCGGCTCTGGTGTTGGGGCTGCTCCTGATGGGCTGGCTGGCCAGTCGTAGTCAGCCTGTTGTGATGGTGTTGGTCCTGCTGTGTTGTGGGCTTGGGTATCTGTATCAGGGACCGCCATTTCGCCTCGGTTATCAAGGCCTAGGGGAACCATTGTGCTGGCTGGCTTTTGGCCCTTTCGCTACGGCGGCGGCTCTGTTGGTGCTCGGACCAGCTGTTGCAACATCAATCCCCTGGACGACAGCGTTCAGCCTCGGGTCGGGCCCTGCACTCGCCACAACTTTGGTGTTGTTTTGTTCTCATTTTCATCAGGTTGAGGAAGATGCAGCGCATGGCAAGCGATCACCGGTTGTCAGGTTGGGGACAGCCAGGTCAGCGGCACTGATCCCTTGGTTCATCGCTCTGACCTATTCACTGGAGTGGCTGCCGGTCTGTCGTGGTGCTTGGCCTGCTACCGCTCTTCTCTCCGCAGCTGGTCTACCTGCGGCGCTTTCTCTGATTCGTCTGTTGACGCATCACCACGATCAGCCGGAAAGGATCAGCGGTAGCAAGTTTTTGGCGTTGCGGTTTCAGGCCCTGAACGGGCTTGGATTAACACTCGGATTGGCCATGGGCGCGTTGTGGCCTTATGGATGAAGGCATGGACTTCCAGCTGCAGATTCGACCGTTTCGGTTTGTCCTGATCCAACCCTTGCGTACGGCGGCGGGGGTGATCAAGGATCGCTGCGGCTGGTTGTTGCGGTTGCAGGGCGTTGACAGCGCGGTCGGTTGGGGTGAGGTGGCGCCGCTGGATCGGGATTGCCTGCCCCGCTGCGAACAAGAGTTGGCGGATCTGCCCTCGCCATTGCCCAGACATCTCTTGGAACAGCGCTTGCCGGATCTCTCTGCGGCCGTTGGGTTTGGATTGGGTGCTGCGTTGGCCGAGCTGGATGGACTCGTAGGTCAGCGGTCGCCTCAGGGTTGGCTGGCGGCCCCTCTTGGAGCGCAGTTGCTTCCTGCAGGTGGCTTGATGCTGCCGCAATTGGACCGTTTATTGGAACAACGGGGGCGGCGGAGAGGGTTGACCTTGAAATGGAAAGTCGCCGCCGAACCGGATGGATTAGAGCGCCGTTGGCTTGAACAGTTGCTTGAGCGATTGCCGTCCACCGCGCGACTGCGGCTCGATGCAAACGGTGGTTGGGACCGTTCGACGGCTAGAGCGTGGATGGATGTGATGGTTGGGGATTCTCGCTTTGACTGGTTGGAACAACCCTTACCTCCAAAGGATCAAGAGGGCTTGGAGGCTCTGGCGCTGCAAGGACCTGTGGCCTTGGATGAATCGCTGGATCATGATCCGTTCCTGCGGGACCGATGGTTGGGTTGGCAAGTGCGCCGGCCAGCTGTGGAAGGGGATCCTCGGCCTTTGTTGCGGCAGTTGCAGGAGGGAGTCCCCTGGCGAATGGTGAGCACCGCCTTTGAGACAGGAATTGGGCGCCGTTGGCTCAATCATCTGGCTGCCCTGCAAATGAATGGTCCAACGCCAGCGGCGCCAGGCTTGGCGCCGGGTTGGTGTCCAACCGGTCCCTTGTTCAGCTCAGACCCGTTGCAGGTCTGGGCGGCAGCTGTTTGAAAGCGATGGGAGGACGGTTGAACTCCCTTCAATCGAACTGTCTGCAATCAGTGGAGGTTGCCTCAGCCTTTGCACAGGGTCTGCTGCAAGGCGGCTGGATTCAGCTGCATGGCCCTCATACCGATCCGGTTGAAGTGCCAGAGGTGTTGCTTCCGACTGGCAGCGGGGTTGTGTTGGCCAGTGGTGGCAGTAGTGGAGGACAGCGGTTTTGCCTTCATCCTGTTGCCCATCTCGATCGATCAGCTGCGGCGACGGCCCGTTGGCTGCAGGCGATCGGTATTGCACCTGAGTTGAGCTTGGTGCTCAATCCGCTGCCGTTCCATCACGTCAGCGGCCTCATGCCGTGGTGGCGAAGTCGGTGCTGGGGGGCAGAGCATGCCTGGCTCATGCCGGAATGGATGAAGCATCCAGCTGAGTTGATCGCCTTCTGCAAAGGCCTACCGAGCTGGCAAGAGGGCCCTGCGTTGCTGTCCTTGGTGCCAACACAGTTGTCCCGGTTGCTGGCGGATCCTTTGGGGTTGGCTTGGTTGCAGCAGTTCGCTGTGATCTGGGTGGGTGGCGCTGCATTGTCCGATGCGCTGGCGGAACGTGCCCGAGCAGGGCAGGTGAAGCTGTCGCCTTGTTATGGGGCGACAGAGACTGCTGCGATGGTGACTGCGTTGCCTCCGGACCGGTTTCTCGCGGGGGAGTCCGGTTGCGGTCCAGCGCTCGTGGATGTCGAGTTGCGTGTTGATGCTGATGGGGCTTTACAGGTTCGCCTGCCTCGTCTGGCGATTGGAAGTTGGCGTATGGATCAACCTGATCTGCTCAGTCCGCTAACGGATAGTGAAGGCTGGTGGCGGTCCGGGGATCGGGCTGAGCTGGTGCCTGAGCTCCATGTTTTGGGTCGTCTTGATGGTGCGATCCATTCGGGAGGGGAGACCGTGTTTCCAGAACAGCTGGAGGCACGATTGATGGAGGCGGCTCAGGGCATGGCATTGC
>MDSW01163739.1_pt1 | contig 16135 bp, 8 predicted proteins | sample 811171 | NCBI WGS metagenome assembly MDSW01 (sample SAMN05326641, study PRJNA326480) | marine metagenome | isolation source: seawater | place: Atlantic Ocean: North West | collected 2012
ATTATATACAACAATTAATGATAATAATGATAAAATTTATTTATCAGATAATTATTCAATTAGAGAATTAGATTTAAATACAAATATAATTTCAACTATTGCTGGTTATCCTCCTAATTTAGTTAATAGTCCTAGAAGTGGTATTTCAATTGGTGATGGTGTTGACACTCGTTTTATGAATGTTAATAAAATGTTTTATATTTCTTTTAATAATTCTGATAATATTAGTACTGGTTCTGCAGTAAGTGCTAATACTGATATTAATATAGATGATTATTTAATTATTTTAGATTATGATTCTAATATTTCTAGAGTTTTAATTTTAGATTTAGTTAATAATTATGTTTCTACTATATATGAATCTGAAATTCTTAATATTAATAGTTTATTTGTAGATAAATTTGATAAAAATAATATTTATTTAATTACTAATAATCCTAATAATATTTATAAATTAGTTATTAATTCTTATGATTTATATAAAAAATCTAGTATTATAGATTTAATTGATAATAATAATATCTTTTCTATTACATCTATACCACACGATTCTGTTAATATTCCTTATTATAGTATGCATAATGATTTTTATTATAATTTTAATAATGAAAATGGTTATCTTAATTCTATGTCTGTAAAAACTAATAAAAAAAGAACTTTAGTTAAATTTGGTAATGATGATGAATTTCAAAAAGCATATATTGGTATTTCTTGTGAACCTAATATTGGTACTGAATTACTTGTAGGTGGTACTATTGATGCTAGTAATTTAAATATTTATAATTCTATTAATACTAATATTACTTCTACAGATTCTATATCTTTAAATATTATTGAATCTAAAAATAATGATAATATTATGTTTGATACTAATATTGTTCCTAAACTTAATTCTATTTATAATATTGGTACTAATTCTTTAAAATTTGGTGATATTTTTATTGGTGCTACTAATAATATTAATATTGGTAATGTTAAATTAACTAATAGTGGTGATAGATTTAAAATTACTGATTATGCAAATGAAATTATTAGTATGGATTTAAATCAAATTTATTTAAAAAATAATAATAATGCTGAATATGCTACTATTAGTTATAATGATTCTAAATTAGTTTTTGAAACTTTTAATAATAATAATACTAAATTAAGTGATATTATTTATGATGCTAATTTAGGTAATTTTGAAACTATTAATATTATTGCTAATGGTAATATAAATTGTAGTGGTAATATTTTAACTAATTCTATTAATTCTTCTGAAAATTCTATTTTTGAAGAAACTATATTTTCTAGTAATATTGATACTAATTATATTACTATAAATAGTAATTTATTATGTAAAGATAATGCTTTATTTAATAATAATTTAACTATTAAAAATGATTTAATATCTAGTAATAATTCTCATATTTTAAATAATTTATATACAAGTAATAATTCTTATATTTTTAATGATTTATATACTAGTAATAATTTATATGTTTTTAATGATTTAACTATTAATAATGATTTTATATCTAGTAATAATGCTTATATTTTATCTAATTTAACTGTTTCTCATAATATTAATACAAATACTATTAATACACATAATCTTAATGTCATTGGTGAAACTACTTTTATTAATACTTCTACTTATCAAACTGAAAATTTAGAAATTATTAATAATGATGCTGATGGTCCTTCTTTTAAAATTATTAATGATAATTTATCTTTTAATAATAATATTATTGAAACTTCTAATATATATAATGATAAATTTTTTATTATTGATAAAGATGCTAATTTAGGTATTAATACTAATCCTTCTGTTGAATTAGATATTAATGGTAGTATTAAAGTTTCTGGTTCTATTAATAATTTAACACCTACTATTTTAAATAATTTAGAATCTTTAGATGATGATATTAATAATAAATTTATTAATACTTCTAATTATATTAATAATATTAGTAGTAATGTTATTAATTTAGAAAATACAATTAATAATTTAGATTACAATAAAATTGATAGTCATTTACATCCTATTGTTAAAGAATTTGATTCTAATGGTAATTTAACTAATACTTATGATATTTATGATTTTAATAATAATAATATATTTTATAAATCTAATTATAATGATACTGATTTTTATATTATTTTAAAAAATAATTCTATTAATAATAAAAAACATTATCGTTTATCATTAATTAATAATTTACTTGCTGATATTTTATTAGTTGGTGGTGGTGGTGCTGGTTTAAATAATGATTTTAATAATAATATATTAACTGAACGCATTAATACTAATGTTTCACTTTTTGATTTTAATAATACTATTACACATAATATTTACACTATTAATTTAACAAATAATGATTTACTATATTATGAATTAGGTAATAAATTATATTATATTTCTATTTATAATTTAAATAATACAAATAATAATTCAACACTATTATTAAATAATATTCATGAAAATAATGTTAATAATTTATATCCAAATGATATTAAAGTTTCTTATGATAATTCTATTATTGTTATTATATATGATTATTTTATTATTATTTATAATTTAATTAATCATATTGTTAATAATAAAATTATTATTGGTGATTCTGTTTCTAATAATTTTGGTAATATTAATGGTGAATATAATATTTCTAGATTTAACATTATTAAATCTGCATTTATTTATAATAACAATAAATTTATATTAATTACTGATTATAATAATCATTGTATTAAAAAAATTAATATTTCTAATGGATTTGTTTCTAATATTGTTGGTAGTTTAAATTCTATTTCTGGTAATATTGATGGTTTTTCTAATGATGTTTTATTAAATAATCCTATTGATATTGTTATTACACACGATGATAATTTTGCTTATTTCATAGAATCTTTTAATAATATTAAAAAAATTAATTTAAAAACTTTACAAGTTAATACTGAATTCTCAACACTTCCTGGACAATTATTAAAACTTGCTATATCAAATGATAATACTTATTTATTAATTACTGTTTTAAAAACTAATAATAAATATTCATTTTATAAATATGACATTTTTAATAAAACTTATATTGAAATTCCTAATTCTGAATTAGATAATCTTTCTATTTCTGTTGCTAAATTTACAAATGATGATTCTTCCATTTTATATATTACTAATAATATTGATATTAATATTAATACTACTTCTATTAATAAAAAATATATTCAAATTAAAAATAATTTAAATATTCCTGCTCCTGGTGGTGCTGGTGGTGTTTTATATAGAGAAAATAATATTATACCTAAAGGTATTTATGATTTATATGTTGGTAATGGTGCTAATAATTTTGATATGGATATTGGTATTAATACAGAAGGTTTTGGTGCTACTGCTTATGGTGGTAGTAATAGTTATTTTAATTATAATGATTTAAATATACCAGGTTCTTATAATGGATATAATATTGAAAATAGTTATATTTTAAATGATAATAATAATGAATATCAAAAATTATCTAATTCCCCTTTATTTACTCAAGGTGGTTCTGCTTCTACATTTATTAATAGTAATATTATTTTTAATGGTTCAGATGGATTTTATATACCTTATTTTGATAATGATAATCATTTAAATATTCCTTCTTATTTTGGTGGTGGTTCTGGTTCTTATAATATTATTAATAATAGTATTGGTAATAAAGGTTTAGGTGGTGGTACTGATTCTATTGATATTAATAATCTAAATACTTCAAATATTTTACTTGCTGATAATAATTCTGGTGCTGCTTCTTCTGGTGGATATAATAAAACTTTTTCTTTATATCCTATTATTAATAATACTATTTATACTGATGAAGATATTATTTATAAAATTAATTACACTAATATTACTGTTGAATATTTTAATATTAAATTTGATTTAAATACTAAAGTTAATTTTATATTTAATTATTCTCATATTCAAAAATTTTCTAATAATAATAATTTTATTTTAAATGGTTCTTATACTATTGAATTACATCATTTAGATAATGTTATTAAAATTAAAGATAATTCATCTAATACATACATTATTGAATCAACTAATTTAATTCTTGATGATTGGTCTAATATTGATCCTATTACATTAAATAAATATAATACTGAATTTAATAATTTACTTTTAGCTATTTCTTATTTACCTGCTGATTCTACTGATAATTCTAATTTTAATTTTGCTAATGCTAATTCGAGTAATTTAATTGTTAATGATTATTCTAAAGCTGGTAGTGGTATTATTATTATTAAATATAATATTAATTTTGAATCTGTTAATAGTGTTGAATATAAATTAGATAGAAGACTTAAATTATTAGAAGAATCTTTACTATTTTCAAGAATTAATAGTTATACTAATATTAATCTTAATTTTTATAAAAATAATCCTTATGTTTTATATTCAAAAGCTTTTATTGACCAATCTTATTCTGGTATTACTGTTCCATTATCTAATAATTTTAATATTTCTAATTTGAAATTTGTTTGGTCTATTAAATATAAAATATCTTCTGTCTATAATGACTTTATACCTAATCAATTATCTTCTACATTAAATTATATTTCTTATACTAATTCTATTAATTTAAGAAATATTTCTTATAATATTATTTCTAATGAACAATTTATTTATATTGATTCTATTAATTTAACTATCTTTGATAATATTTATGATCCTGATAATAAAGCTTATCTTTCTTCTATTAATTATTATGTTGATTCTACTACTCCTATTATTTATCAAAATGTTCCTATTTATAAAAATATTTTTACTAATCGTGTATCTATTTATCCTCTTAATAATAATAATATAGTTGATAATTTAAATTATTTTAATAATACTATTTCTAATAATACTAATATTGTTTCATTTAATTATAATAATGATATTTCCATTAATAATCAATCTATTTATCAATTCACTGTTTCTCAAAATATTTTAGTTGATTTATTTATACTTGCTGGTAGTGGTTCTGGTGGTTCAAGTTATGGTAATTTAGCAGGTGGTGGCGGTGGTGCTGGTGAATTATTAATTAAATCAACTTTTATGTTAAATTCTGGTTCTTATTATATTAAAGTTGGTAAAGGTGGTGATAAACAAAATGATATTTCTTCTTTACCTTCTAATGGTTCTGATAGTGGTATATTTGATTTATCTAATAATATTATTTTTCATACTAATGGTGGTGGTTATGGCGGTGGACATAATATTAATCCTTCTGATGGTGGTTCTGGTGGTGGTTCTGCTATGAATTCATCTTTTGTTGGTTCTTCTATTAAATATAATACTGATGGTTTAGGTTTTAATGGTTCATTTAGTTCTACTACTAATGCTGGTAATGGTGGTGGTGCTGGTGGTATTGATTTTAATAATAGTCAACATTTTACTTCTGACTTTACTAATAATTCTATTTCTTATGCTAGTGGTGGTATTGGTGGTTTTCAATTTAATTCAAATTTTATTGATTATGGTTTAGGTTCTGGTGGTGGTGGTGCTCCCGCTTCTGAAAATAATAGTTCTCTTTGGCAGTCCGGTGAAAATGGTAATGATGGTATTATTATTATTAAATATTCTCTTGATAATTATTATTTATTAAATTATAATAATTATTCTTATTCTACTAGATGGTCTTCTTCTGATTTTATTAATGAACCTTTTCAAGTTTTTAATAATGATACCAATTTATTTGGTTGTTGGAAAAATAATCAATTTAATTCTGATGGTTCTTATATTAATTTAAATAAATTATTTATATCTTCAGCCTCTACACCTGATTTTGGTGAATGGATTATTATTAAATTTCATTATTCATTTTATCTTAAAGATATTAAATTTTTATTAAAAGATAATATTCTATTAAATAATGTTATTATTGGTGCTACTAATTTTGATGATATTAATAATGATACTATTTTAAATCATAAATTTAATAAATTAAATTTATCTACTTATAATATCTCTTCTATTTATGATAATCAAAAAATTTCTATTAATGATAATAATACTAAATATAATACTTATGCTATTTTAATCTCTAATATTTCTAATTCTTTATCACTTAAAATTAATAATATTGAATTATTTGGTGATATTAATAATTGGGAAGATTCTTTAATTAATTAAATTATTATTTATTATTAGAATGAAAGAAAATACTATATTTATTTCTATAGCTAGTTATAGAGACCCTCTTTGTACAGATACCATTAAATCTATTTATGATAATGCTAAATATCCTCATAATGTTTTTTTAGGTATCTGTCAACAAAATAAACCTGGTGACCTTCATTGTCTTCATAATCTTGATAATTTCCCTTATAAATCTAATATTCGTATTAATGAATTATCTTATGAATATGCTAAAGGTCCAACTTATGCACGATATATTTGTTCTAAATTATGGAATAATGAACAATATTTTTTACAAATTGATAGTCATACTAAATTTACTAAAAATTGGGATATTAAATGTATTTTCGCTATTGAATCTTTAAAAAAATATAATATCTCTCAAAAACCTGTTCTCAGTCACTATCCACGCAATTATAATGATGTTCATACTATTTCTGATAAAGATAAATTCAATGTAACTTATATTCGTAAATTCTCCACTATCACTCACGATGTTATTAAATTTGAAGGGGCACATTATGTTAATACTAATAATTCTTTTATTAAAACTCCTTTCGTCACTGGTTGTTTCTTATTTCTTGAATCTTCTTTCTTAAATGAAATACCTTTCGATCCTAATCTTGATTATCTTTACACTGGTGAAGAAGTTTTACATTCTTTAAGATTTTTTACTTTCGGTTATGATGTTTTTATTCCTAATCAAAATATCGTTTTTCATAATTATATTCGTAAAGGACAACCTAAACTTTGGGATGATGTTAAAAATTATAATAATCTTAAAAATACTATACTTATTAAAGTTTCTAATGTTTTTAAATCTAAAAATAATAATGATGCTAATCTTATTTTAGGAAATTATGGACTTGGTAATGTTAAAACTATTTCCGATTTTATTAATACTATTCAATCATATCGTTAAATAATTCTTTTAATTTATTTATTTTTTCTCTATCTCTTTTTATTTTACATTTATTTATTTCATATCTTATTTTTAAATCACCTCTATTTGTTTCATTATTATATATTGGTAATCCTTTCCCTCTATATATATATTCTTTATTATTTAATATTACTCCATTCTCTTCTGTATTTATTTTTATTTTCGTATTATTAAAATATTCTATCTCTATCTCTTTACCTATTATTGAATCTAATAATGATATTTTACAATTATATAATAAATTATTTCCTTCTCTTTTAAAATTATATTTATCTTCTACTGATATTATTATTATTAAATCTCCTTCCTTTTGTTTTGATGTCTTTGGTTGTTCTCCTAGTCCTTTAAATACTGTTCTATAATTATTCTCAAATCCTGCTTTCACTTTTAATTGTGCTACATGCTCCTTATTATATATTCCTTCTCCTTTACATTCTTTACAATTTTTATTTTCTATTTGTATTTCTCCTCTACCTTTACATTTATTACAAGGTCCTTCTGATATTTGTTGTAATATTCCTAAATTATGTATTCTTTTTATTACTCCATGACCATCACAATTATCACATTTTTTTCGACATTTTAAACAATGTTTCCTTATATTTATTTTTATTGATTTATCTATTCCATTATATACATCTTCTAAATTTACTCCTATTGTTTTTGTTATATCATTACATTTCATATTCATATTTCTATTTCTCATATTAAAATTAAAACTAAAATCTCCAAATGGATCTCCTCTCATCCCTCCATGACTAAATCCACCCATTCCACCTCTTCCTCCAAAAAAATGTGAAAATATATCTTCTGGATTTATTTCATTATTTCCTTCCTCATAATTATCTCCTAATTGATCATATTTCCTCTTTTTATCTTCATCTGATAATACTGAATATGCATTTGTTATCTCTTTAAATAATTCTGCATACTCTTTATTATCTGGATTTTTATCTGGATGATATTTTAATGCACTTTTATGATACGCTATTTTTATGTCTTTTTGTGATGGATTGTTTTCCTTATTTAAACCTAATAATTCATAATATTTATATGACATCTTATTTTATTTAACATTCTTTATTTTTATATATTTATTAATATAGAATGGTACTTAAAAATAAACCTACTAAAAAACCTGCTAAAAAACCTGCTGTAAAACCTACTAAAAAACCTGCTAAAAAACCTACTAAAAAACCTGCTAAAAAACCTGCTGTAAAACCTACTAAAAAACCTACTAAAAAACCTGCTGTAAAACCTACTAAAAAACCTGTAGTAAAACCTACTAAAAAACCTGTGGTAAAACCTACTAAAAAACCTGCTGTAAAACCTACTAAAAAACCTGTGGTAAAACCTACTAAAAAACCCATAAATAAAAAAAAAACTATAACTAATAAAAATGGTGGTAATTTTTTTAAAGGTTTAAAACGAAATATACAACGATATCGTTATAGAACTACAAATAATAGAGGAGCTAAATATTGGTATAGTAGAGATTCTAATAAAAAAAAATTAGAATTAGAAAAAGATTTAAGATATTATATTGAAAAATATAATGTACTAAATATAAAAAGTTTAGTTAAACTTGAAATGTTATATGGTAAAGATCACGAAATTTTTAATGTTGTAAAATTAAAACAGGTGATAAATCATAATAAAAATCAATTTTTAAAAACTTTAAATACTTTAAAATATTTTGAAAGTGCAGATTTATATCGTTATATGACACGTAAATATAAAAATAACAAAAAATTAATTAAAAAAAAAATTAATGATTATTATGATATTGCAATCTATGAAATTTTAGTAAATGATACTAATGATCTTAGTAAATTAACAGAAAAAATAGATCAATATTCATCAGAAAACTCAAAGAAAAAAAATAGAATTTTATTAAAATTAGGGATCTATTTAGAAAAAATGAAAAATTTTGTTCATCATATATATAAGACTATTAAAATGTATAATAATAGTCAATTTATTGATATTAATGATATAATTGATGATATTTATGTTCAAGAAATAAGTAGAAAATTATATAATACCATATATATATATGCTTTTATTATACAAATGTATAATCATTGTCATAATGGTAAATATATTTTAGATAATATTAGCAAAGAAGATAATCAACTATTTAAACATATTGATAATAAATATAAAGATAAAGTTCGTTTTATTAAATATTCTAAATGTTATAATTTTAATGATCTAACTAATAACTTAATAAATAATAGTGATGAAAATTCAGAAATACAACAAATATATTACGAAGAATGGTTTGAAGATCTAAAAAAAATAAGTAAAATTATTGTGGAATTAAATGATACTAATCCTAATCCTGTAGCAGCACATGATTCTGCGGTACAACCCGATACAGATGATGATAAAGTTGTGTCCTCCGCTAGCTCTTCTTCTCACGGCCAAACCCCCCTCCTGTCCTTAGGTACACCATTTACACAATTTAACTCCGATCAAATAGATGCAAAAAAAGAAATATTGGTGCCAGTAAATGAATTTTTAAAATTGCATAATAAAGACAATAAAGATAGTCAAGATCTAAAGGATATAGAAAATTTGTATGCAAGATATTTAGACTTAAAAAAAGATTTACCTAATGAATATCAATCAAATAAAGACTTAACAGATAAATTTAATGAAATTGAAAAAATAATGAGAGATAACTACTATTTCTCCAGTGCGGGTGGTAAAAAAAAACAAAAAAAACAAAAAAAACCAAAAAAAGATAAATCAAAAAAAACTAAAAAAGAGAAATCCAGAAAAGATAAAAAAAAATAAAAAAATATTATAATAAAGTAAATGGAAATATTAAATTATAATACAATTGATGTACAAAAATATAATATTAATAATGTTATAGATAATATATTATATAAAAATATAAATTATGAAGAAAATGATAAATATATATATTATTTATTACAAAATTTAGAGTTAAATAAAAGTAAAGAAAAAAAAGAAGATACAGTATATGTAATATATGAAAAAAATTTAGAATATAAAAATATAAAATTACCAAGTATAAAAAATTCAAAGAAACTAATAATATATGAAAAAGAAAGTAAGAAACATAAATTAATATCAGTAGAAGAAGAATTAAATGTAAAAATATTAAATTATTTAATTAATTATATAAAAAATTTAAAATATATATTGGGAGTATTAAATAATTTAGTAATATATATAATAAAAAATAAAGGGTCAGAATCACTTATAATAAAAGAAATATTAAAAATAATAGATAAAATATTATTATATAGTTATATAATAAATAATAATGTTTCAATTGTGAAATTAATAATAAAGAAATTTAATAAAACGGATGAATTAAAATTATTATTAGAAACTGAATTAAAAATAATAGAAGAAAAAACATTAAAATTAGAAAAAAATTTAAATATAACAAGAACAAATATAATACAAAAGATAACATTAAATGAGATGCATTTACAAAGATTATTAACTAATGTAGCGACAGTAATTTTACCATTATCATTATTAATAGGATTATTATCATTACCATATAAAAATATGCCATTTAAAGAGAATGAAAATGGATTAATAATATTAATATTAATATTATTAATAGTAGGATATTTATTATATTATTTAATAAATAAATATAAATATGACTTATTGTAAACAACATTTATTATTAATACATTTTAAATTATCTCTACATTCAAAATTAGATGTACAAGTACTACCACATTTATTATTAAAAGTTTCAAAACAATAAAAATTATTAAAATAAATTAAAATAATATAAACAATAAGTAATAAATTAATAATGTTTAAAATATAAGAAAAAGACATTATTCTATATAAAATAAAGAAAAAATTATTTTTTAATTAATTTATCAATATTTTCATATTTATCATTTCTACAAGTTGGATTACCTAAAAAAAAGGTATAATAACTAAATTTAATTTTTCTATAATTCATTTCTTTTTTTTTTAAAAAGAAATAAATTACAACACCAAAAATAGTAATAATAGCGGCAATAATAAGTAAAATATTATTAATAAAAACTAAATCATTAATAAGTTTAGTATTATTAATATCATTTAAAGATTTTAATTTTTTAATTCTTATATCAATAATATACATAGCAAAGAAAATAGTAATAATAATAATAGTAATAATAATATGTGTTTTAGTAGTCAAAACAAACCAAATATATAAAATGACACTATAAAAGATAGCTAATAATAATTTATTATAATTATCAATATCGAATGAAATAAAAACAACTAAAAACATTAATGTTAAAAAAGCGAAAAGATGTTTAATTAACATATTATTTTGTAATAATTGTCTAAATTTACAACCAAAAACTTCACCAATAAAATTACAAGCAATAATTAAATAAATAGCAAAGAATGCTTCATAAGGAATATTATCAAAATATTGCATAATATTCTTTCTATAAATAAAATAGAAAAAAATAAATGAATATAATAAATAAATATGAGGAAATAAAATATATATATGAGAAATGTATAAGAGATATAGAAAATTTTTTAAAAAAAACTAATATAGGTATAATATATAGAACATATCCATCAGACTATATAAAATATAAATAATATAAAGGATAATTATTATTAACATAAGAATAAAATAATGACAATAAAAAAAATATTTCATATATCAGATATACATATTAGAAATGGAGATATAATATATAGTAGATATGAAGAATATAAGACAGTATTTAATAATTTATTTAATTCATTAAATAATGATATAATAAATTTAAAATTAAGAAAAGAAGAATATTTAATAATATTAACAGGAGATATATTTCATAATAAAAATAATATAGGAAATTATGGTTTAATGTTATATAAGATATTAATAGAGAATTTAACAAAAATAGGATTAACAATAATATTTGAGGGTAATCATGATAGTGTACAACATGAATTAAATCAACCGTCATTAGTGACATCAACAATAGGAATAGATAATTTAATAGTATTAAAAGAAACGAAATCATTTATAATAGATAATATAGGATTTTCATATGTATCAATAAGAGATACATTAGATAATTTTTCAAATACAGGAAGAAAATTAAATTTAAAACCATTTCCAGAAATAGAAAAAAAAGTAAAATATAAAATAGCATTATTTCATGGAACATTTGCAAATATAAAATTATATAATGGTACAAATATAGGGTCAGAATCGAATCCATATCCATTTGAATGGATAAAAGATTTTGATTATGCATTATTAGGAGATATACATTTAAGACAGAAAGGTAATTATAAATCAGGATTAATATGGTGTTATAGTGGATCATTAATTCAACAAAATTTTGGAGAAGATATAATAGAACATGGATATGTAATATGGAATTTAGAAGAGAAAGAAATATATGAAAGAAATGTATTAAATAATAAAGGAAAAATAATATTAAAAGAAATAGAAGAAAAAATATATTTAAGAAAAACAAATAAATTTTATGATTTAGAAAAATATATAGAAGAAAATTTTAATTTATTTCCAAAAAATTTAGAAATAAAATTTTTATCAAGTTTTAATTATGAAAATTTTGATAAAATTATGAATAAATATAAAATTAATTATAATATTATAAATAATGTAAATAATAATATAGATATAAAAACGAATAATATATTTAATAATTGTTTTAATAATTATAATGAAATTGATAAAGAAAATATGATAATATATTTTGAAAAACATTTAGAAAAGGAACAATATATAAAATTATTAGATATTTTTAAAGATTATGATAAATTATTATTTAATATAGAAGAATATCCAAAAGAATTAGAAGAAGATTGTTTAAAAAAAAATAAAGAATTATCAATATTAATAAATAATTGTAGATTATCAGAAGATAATGTTAATAATAAAAATAATTTTATAATAAAGTATATAGAATGGAATAATTTATTTTGTTATAGTAGTAAAAATTGGATAAATTTTAATAATTTATCAAATTCATCATTTATTATATCAGGTAAAAATGGAATAGGTAAATCAGCAATATATGATATAATAATATTAGCGATATGGGGAGAAATAACAAAAAATAAACAAAATGAAATAACATCAGGTATAATAAATTATAATTCAGATATAGGTTCAACAATAATAGATATATATTCAAATAATGAAACATATAGAATAAAAAGAATATTTAAAAAAAGACAAGATAATCCATTATTAATAAAAATAAATACATATTTATATCATAATAATAATAATAATTTTATTTTAATAAAAAAAGATACTGCTTGTAAAGAATATATTAATAATATATTTGGATCAATAGATATATTTTTATCATCATCAATGATAACACAAAATATAGATTATGATATATTAAAAATGAATTATAAAGAATGTACAGAATTAATAGATAAGGCAACAAATATTCAATATATATATAATTTATATAATTTATTTAAAAATGTATTAAATAAATATAAAGATTTTAATAAAATTACTACATCAAAAAAAAATGTTTATAAAGAATTAGTAAATAATTTTTCAAATAAATATGATAATAATTATATAAAAGAATGTAAATCAAAATTAGATATTTTAAATAAAAATAAAATAGATTTAATTAATATTTTAAATTCACTATCAGTTTCAATTGATAAAGATATTATATTTGTTAATTATGATATTTTAATTGAAAAATTAGGAAAAATAAATATAAATACAATAGAAGAATATAATTTATTATTAGATGAATTTAATGAATTAAAATATTTTTTTAAAAATAATAATATTGATGATGATGAAATTAATAATAATAATGAAATATATGATAGTAATATACATATTTATAATGATAATGTAATTGAGAAACCTTGTGATTTATTAATATTAGAAAATGAAAAAAAAGAATTAGAAAATTATAATGATTTTATTAATTTATATCCAGATAATAATATTAAAGAATTAGATAATATATTAATAAATAATAAATCAATTTATTCAAAATTAGAATTAGAATTAAATAATATAAATAATATTAAACCAAATTATATTGAAAAACCATTATATAATTATAATGAAATTATAGATAAAATAAATTATATATTTAATAATAATATTAATGATTTTATAAAATTTTATAATAAAAATCCAAAATTAAATTTAAATAATAATATTGATATTTTTGATAATATTACATATAATATTATTAAAAATAATATAAAAAAGGAAAAAATATTATTAAATCGTATATCAAATAATGAAAAAAAATTAATAGATATTGATAATAATATTAAAAATTATATGTTAGAATTAAATAAATTTGATTGTATTATTAAACCTGATATTAATATTAAATTTAAAAATAGTAAAACTGTTTTAAAATATATTGAAAAATTTAAAAATATAGATGATTTAATTACTTATAATAATACTAATAATGAATTAATTAATAATTATAATATAAAAATAAATGAAATTACAGATATTGAAAATAAAATTAGTATACTTAATAATGAACTTTTATTATTAAATAATAATGATGAATATAAATATGATCCAAATTGTATTTATTGTTGTAATAGACCATGGGTTATTAAAATTAAAGAATTAAATCTTAATATTTTAAAATTAAAAAATAATATTGATTTAATTAATATTGATATAAAAAATAATTTTAAAAATATTAATAATATTATAAAAGAATATGATAATAATAATATTATAATAAATAAATATAATTTATATAACAAATGGTATAATTATTATTTATATATTGAAATAAAATCAAAATTAGAGATAAATATTAAATCATATGATAATATCAAAATATTTTTAGAAAATGATAAAAAAGAACTTGATAAATTAAAATATATATTTGATAATTTTTTAAATTTATCTTATAATTTATATAATATTTATAATGATTTTAATAATTATTTTAAATATATTGATTGGTTAGATAAATATAATCTTATTAATAATAAAATTAATAATATTAAAAATGAAATAGATAATTTAAATAAACATATATATTATTTTAATAACATTAAACCTCGTATTGATAATTATAATAATTTAAATTCTAAATATTTAAATTGGAAAAAAAATAATTATAATAAAAAAATTTATAATTCATATAAATATATTAAACTTAAAAAAAATATTGAAAAATATAAATTATATTTAAATTATATTGATAATAAAAATAAACAATCAGAAATGTTAAAAAAAATAAAAATAAATGAAAATATTAATTTAATTGATAATGATATAAATAATATAAATTTAATTATAAATGAATATAATACAACAAATACTATTAATAATGAAAATTTAAATGCTTTTAATAAATTAATTACAATTGAAAATAATATTAATAATGTTATAAATATTATTAATATTATTATTGATAAGTTTAAAGATTATAGAAAATGGTTATATAATAATTATATTTTAAAAAATATAATATATAATACTAATAATTTTATTAAATCTTTATGTCATAATGATACTAAAAAATTTGAATTAGATTATATATTAACTGATAATAAAGACATAATTCATATTAATTGGTTAATTAAAAATATAGATGATAATAATAATAAACAAACAATTTCTATAAATCAAGCATCAGGTTTTCAACATTTTGTAATATCTATAGCATTAAGATTAAGTTTATTTAATAATAAACATTGTTCTCAATTATTTATCGATGAAGGTTTTACAGCTTGTGATAAAAATAATCTATCTATAGTTCCAGATTTTCTTAAAAATCTTTTAAAAATTTTTAATACAATAATAATTGTTTCTCATTTAGATTTAATTCAAGATTCAATTGATGAAAAAATTGAAATAAAATTTAATAATAATAACAAATCTTCTAGTTTAAATTATGGTGATTATATTTTATTATAATTTTTTTTATATATATAATAAATTTATTTATATAATATATTAAAATAGTACATTTCATTAATTATTTTAAAATTTTAAAATTAATTTATAAAAATTAAAATAAATTAAGAAA